>Ga0307514_10000246_pt1 | contig 140805 bp, 131 predicted proteins | sample 16_EM_MG_FD_203088 | JGI IMG/M metagenome (GOLD analysis project Ga0307514, IMG submission 203088) | Populus trichocarpa ectomycorrhiza microbial communities from riparian zone in the Pacific Northwest, United States - 16_EM | ecosystem: Host-associated > Plants > Roots > Unclassified...
TGGCAATGGTGATGATGGCAATGGTGATGATGGCAATAGTGATGATGGCAATGGTGATGATGGCAATGGTGATGATGGCAATAGTGATGATGGCAATGGTGATGATGGCAATGGTGATGATGGCAATAGTGATGATGGCAATGGTGATGATGGCAATGGTGATGATGGCAATGGTGATGATGGCAATGGTGACAATGGCTATGGTGACAATGGCAATGGTGATGATGGCAATGGTGATGATGGCAATGGTGATGTGGGCAATGGTGATAATGGCAATGGTGATAATGGCAATGATGATTGTGTTGGTAATGGTGATCATAGTACCAGAAATACTTAGACAAGTAGGTTGGATACTTCAACACCAGTATCAAAGCTTCCTCAGACTTAGAGCCTTTTAATAGCCAAAGCTTCCACAGACTTAGTGTCTTCTATTAGCCAAAGCTTCCACAAACTCAAGGTTTTCCATTGGCCACAAGCTTCCTGTGGGAAACTGTACTCTGCCTGATTCGAGGCCCCCTCAAGATAACTCTCAATCAAGCTCTCAATGAGGCATTCAAGCTGGTTCTTAAGCAGGCTCTTGAACAGGCTCTCAAGAGGACTCTCAGCAATAGTGTAGAGTACCAGTAGAGCTGCAAAGACTGCAGGCAGTGAAGATTGGTATTAGTTCATCTCCGGTGTAGTGATCCGGTGGAGCAAGATGACAGCGAGCCCAGTATCAACATTCCACCACACCACTTGCAGCATCCAAACGCAATTCATGAGAAAGTGCGGTTCTGGCTCAAGAAGCGTTGGAAGAGGGTGACAAGATATGATACAACCTGGCTTTGTGGATCCATGAAATTTCGGAAAGAGCGAGTGAGATCAAAAGATGCGAAAGAAAGAGTGTGTCATTTCTTGTATCATAAGATCATATAAGATGAGATTGGATGCAACCTCCAATATCAGATATGGCATCTAGTTCAATCTACCCCGGGATCATCTGAATATATACTCCCCATCGCACAGCCGATCTCTCTCACCCCCGCATCCCCGTACGACCCCCTCGCCCAGTCCATCTTCATCATCCCTGTATCTCTGTACACCCACCATCGCTCCCCTCTGCCAAGCTGAGTGGAGGCAGTGGTGTGAAACAGATTTTCCCACCACACTGGCAGCCAGCTGTATGTATTTCCATAGGCCTTTACACCCATGTCAATGAATTAACTATAGATGACCATGAGCTGCCCATTGCACTGGGGTCTACAGGAAGCTTGATATGAAATGCGCACATACACAGAATGCGCATGTACACATTGCCCAGCATATAGTCAATTTGCAGTTTTGCGGATGTTGTTGCCCAAGCTCCCAGATGCTCCCCTGGTCATCATCTGACCACTGAGATCCACCAGATTTTTCTCCACCAGTGAAAGATGCAGCTGATGGTCAATGCATTCGTCCAGTCAACTTGAGGATTTGACTGCCCTGTAATTCCAGTCCAATCACTGCCAATCTTAGCTAGAGACCCTTGTTAACAGTGATGTAGATGGGTGATGAAGTCTCGCACATGGCAATGTATAGAATTTCCACATAAATCGTTTGGTAAATAAACAACTCTGCATTTACAGAAATTTATGTAGTTGAAGGTTCCAAGACTGTAAAAGCTTCGATGTGGACATTGTTATAGCCAATCTGCTTCGGTGAACAATTCTGGTACTTTGAATACCATGGCTGATACCTGTATGATGGAATTTGCCATTGCAATTATGATTAACAGCATTTGCTCTAGACTAAAGAAACATATATATCTTGATAATCTGGTGGCAGTAGATAGCAGATTGTACAGCAAAATATGACATGGAGATCTCTTCTCCCCAAGATACAATTATGTATATTATTTGCAGAATCTATGGCTACATTTATCAACCCCATGATCATCAGTGATCTTGAGATGTTCAGATACTGGCAATACTGAGGGAAATATACTGTATTGATATTGGTCACCACTATAAGTTCAGCTATTATATATTGTTCTCCACCAAACACACATGACATACCATCCACTCCACAGAATTTGCCACCGTATGCATGCTAAATCCAACTTGCTCCTCACTGCATTCGTTTTGTTGATTGGCACCTTCAACTCAGCATGTCTCTGAATTGAGTATGCCGAAATATATCTCAACTTATATTGCCAATTAAAATTGAATGTTGCTTGCCTTTTGTGAGTATACATTAATGCATACAATAAAGTATGCTGGCAATGTGATATTTGGTGGAATTGCAAGCATACTTGACAGTCTAATCAGGAGAGTTTTTCAGACTGTTCTTAAGAGCATGTCTCATAGGATCTTCATCAGCACAATGTATTTTAGTCACTAGGTGCCCCCAGGAGTGTCTGAGAGAATGTGCAGTGAAAACTTAGAAGTGACAATTCCACGAGAGTATCAGACCCTAGGAGGGTATTGCAGTTGGCCTTCGGAGTGACTGGGATCTCTGATGACTGGTACAAGAGTACCATTGTAGTAATTGTGATAAGTTTGAAAACATGTTAGAGTGCTGGTAAGGACTTTCAGTGCAGCTGGTAGTGTTGCCGAACATATGCTGAATTGCAAACAAACTATAAGAGATGCCTGAGATCTTGAAGATATTCCTTTGGAGGAGTACAGGCATTATCTCATACTCACCAGATATCAACATGCAATGGATTTCCCTCAACGGTGTATATGATGCATGGATTATTGTCCTTATCCATTCTGAATTATACTAGCTACAATCTTCTTCAACATTGCATTTATCACCTTGCTGCATCAAGAAACCAAAGAAATATGCAAGTGATTCAAATATATACACTGGCACCCAGAAACAGTAACCCTACTAAGCTGTCAAGTGATATCAATCAAACATGGTGTCAATGTCATCCACTACTTCTCCCATCTCATCAGGGCCAATGAAACCAGGAACAAACAATTCATCAACACCCCTAAGAAGCTGAAGGCACTCTATGAAATTACCGATTATTGAATCCTGGCTATTAGCTGAAATTGAATCCCAATGGTATTTAGTGTGATTTGTGATATCTTACAAAAGTGTAATGAGAATATTGGCTAGCTGCAAATCTACATGGGGGTTTAAAAGGAAATATGATATATTAAAATGAAAACGGAGACCAAATACCAGGAAACTAGGAGGGCCAGATACGAAGTACTAAGTGTAAACGAGTAGTGCACACATGATGTTGATGGAGCGCAGAATGAAAAAGAGGAGTGCCATATCGAATCTCCAGTGCGCAAACGGGGATTGAGGAATGCCGAAGGGGGGTGGTCTGGTGTGCAGAATCACATAGCAGAGAATCAATCCAGACACAGGAGCGGCAGTGGGGATTGTGTAGTGCTCTACCAGCAGAGAAGTGCCAGTGGGAACTGAGAAGATCCCATTCCAGGCTGAGGAGCACAGAATGAAAGAGAGGAGGACCAATGATAACAGAGCGGAGTAAGGAGTGACTATCCCTGTGGAGGAGTGCTGAAAGAGCATCAATGGACTGTGGACGGAAATAGAGGACAGTACATCTAGGCCGAGGAGTGCCAACTGGCAATGAGGAGCACCTGTCATAGTGGAGCAGCACTGGAGGGTTGGGAGGGGGGGTTGCAACCAGCACACTAATGTCTGATTGATGAGTGCAGTTCCATCCGGAGTGAATTTTATCACAGGGGATGCGCAAAATGTACCGGTATACTAATTTTCAGAAAACATCACTGTGGCCTTCTTCACAGTAGCAGATTTGGAGAGTGCGCAATGAATAGTTGCGGCTGCCAGAACAAACGTCTGTGCAGTGAGAGGTGAGAAACACTAGGATGTTATAGGCAGGTGCCCCAAGCTATAGGCAGTGAAGAAAGATGGATGGTAAATGAAATCAAGCACTTCCATTGGCATAAACGATGATTTTCCATCATCAATGACCTTGTACAGACATGGGTCATTAAACAGGAGCTACTTAACCTGAATTCGAAGTTCTGTCCCAGAGCACAAATCCAGCTGGTTACTATGAAAAACAGTTCCACATGCATCATCTGCAATCCATCCTCAAATGGTACATACCTTCTGTTTGGAGTATCTATTTTTTGCAGCATTCTCAATATCATAAATCTGATGAATGCGAATTCAACAGAATCCAAGACTTACAGCGTCTCATGTTTGCAGATCGATTTCGCGAGATGGACTGCTGGGCAATTGACACACCGATGGTATAACTCCCGGTGCACCTGTGAATGCCTGCTGACGATTCTGACCTTCAGCGGCACACTTCAAAGCTTCCTCAACCATCAAGTGATTGTGATTGGATAATATTGGTGAAGGAGTCTTTGTGAATACAACTGGCATGCTGTTACTCCTCTAGGCTTCCAGCGTCCAGGCTTGCATTCTTGTCCTTCCCTTCCTTTCTCACTCTCTGGGCCATTGCTGCTTCTCTTACTGTTGCTCGCGCCAGCACCTCTTCATTCATGTCCACAATGCCCATCCCCCATTGTGTGTAGTCCTTGTTGCGATCATCCCACTTTTTCTCCCTATCTTCCAACCATACTTCCATGCTGAGCCATTGCATCTCGTTACGCGCCATGTATTCATCAAACATTTTGGCAATCCTTTTGATGGTTTGGTGCAGCTGAGTCACCTTCCGCACCTGCTGTTACATCATTCACCCCAGTTGGCTCCTCAAGTCTCCCGGTGCACTGGGTGACTCCGAGGTATCGCCCCTCATTCTTTTCCCATTCGTGTTACACTCCAACTACATGCTCGCAGCTGTGATGGACACGGGTGTTGTCTTGTCCGACATTGCACCAGCCGCACTGGTGGACTCTCCTGCTTTGGCCATGTTTACATGTCCCTCAATTGGGTCTTTTTATAATCATTCCTTCCATAGGGCTTTTACTGTCTTGGATCGCGATTGTGGCTGGTTTGCTTGTTGTCAGGTTGGGACAGTCACGTTCCGCCTCCTTTCAATGTCCATGGGGGCGGGAATGGTCATTCTGTCATCAGTTACATGATTGAAATCGAAGGCCCATGTCCATATTTTGCTCTCTGTCGAGCTAGCAGAATATTTTTAAAATTAATGTATTTTGATCTTCGCACAGAGTTTTCACGAATCCACTCAATTGTGTGCATTTCCGTGCGGGATCTGTATTCTAGACATGCCCACTCTCCTCTGATGGTCCAGGTGTACTGGGAGTCTCATTCCAGGTTCAATTCAATGATACAAATCAATCGTGGCTGTCAGTATTCTGATCTCTGTCGCCCTTGTTGTCTTAATTTGCTGTTTTTGGTTGCCAAGAGTTGTATTGTTTTGCAGAGATCCATGGGTCAGTTTCAGTTAGTGCACCTGAATGGCCATAGATGAGCTAGCCAACTGATAATCCACCCATTGGTCATGTACCTGGTGCACCACCACCCAAACATACTCCCGATGAAGAATCTATAGTCCCCTTGAAGCCTGTCCTAACCTGTACCACTGATCCAACGATGACAAAGGCTCGTAGGCATGTAGTTGGAGTAGAAATGGAAGGGGAGAAAGCATATCACAAAGCAACTGGATTGTACAACAAGCATCGCAAGTACGCAGAACAATGCAATTCATTGCATCAATATTAGTCACCACATGACTATCAAAAGGCTTAATCATTTAGCCAGTAAACAAAAACGTGGATAGTTCTGCCTCTGAGGCATAGACTAGACAACTTCGAAATCAAATCTTTTCAATCAGCTGATGCTCTGTGCAAGGTGCTATCTGAATTTGATTCCAGGCTCAGAGACAACATCATCCTTGAAGATGAATCCCCTGTATTCGTAACATTATACTTCAGGGATACATTCAAATGTATTCAGTTCCTTTTGGCAAATCCCCCATTTCAGGCATACCTGGATATTCAACTGGTGCCCGTCACTGTCTTGGAAAGTTGCCAAATATACAGCGCGATGAAGAGCAGCAATTGGGGGTGGGATTTCTGAGATCAGCTTCATGTAGAAGAGATGATTATGCCAGTCATTTGTTTATCCAACAAGACATTCTTGACAAATTTTTTGGGTAATCAGCATACCTCGCCGTTGTGTTTCATGATTGGTAATATTGGAAAAGATATCTGCCGTACACCAAACTAGCTGGTATGGATAATTGTTGGCCTGATCCACTGTCCCCAGAAAGAAGCGAAAGATACTGATGAGGCGTGGCATTTCACAGTTGGAGCTGTGCTAACCCCACTGCGGAATTTCAACGTAACTTGCCCCGCCTTGCAATGCAATTGTACTGATGGATTGCAGAGACAATGCCGCTCTCTTTTGGCTGCCTGGGTTGAGTATTTTGCAGAACAAATTATGATTGCACAAGTCTCAGCTACCTGACGCCAGATACAACAAATTCCTAGAAGTGTGCCGATGGGGCACTCAACCTTTTGTCCACTTGATTACCCAAGAGATCAGTATATTTACTTACAACTTCAGGAGGATACATGTGTTGATCATCTGCACACTCTTCGTGTTGTGTGTATGGGCAATCATGTCTCGCAATTTCATCTCAGCAATATCTATCAGTTTTGGCAGCCTGAGGAATAACATCAGCTGCTCTTCAGTTTAGTTAAAGACTTGCTGCACTGACTACTGAAATACCTGAAAACTAGAAATGTAAAGGATCATTTTGATAATCAATACACATCAGTACTCTGATATCCCGGCCTTGAGCATATCTGTATGCAATGCAACACATTGAAAAGCAGCTCCTGAATGGGAAAAGCGATCTGGGGTATGATTAGAACACTGGCAGTGAATTGTGTTCCGAATCTTGACTGCTCTTAGAATGACTGGAGATTTCCAGCAGACACAGCCTCTGATGAAATGGTAATGGGAGCAGTGCAGTCAAGATGTGAATTCTATCAACTTGTTAGCCACCTAAACCACACTAATCTATCCCTCACAGCACTCGATGACCCACTGAAGTAATCGTACAAGACACAGCATGCATATCCACAACAGAAAATGCAGAAGTGGGCAAAGGGAAAAGTGGATGAACAGTTGGCAAGACAATCCCATCAATTACAATACCAAAAGATTCTTAAAATTCATGGTACAGTGGAATTTCAGGTGTATGGGTCGAAAAAGATTACACTGAAAAAGCGAATGCAGTTTCCGATGCGCCTGAATGCAACCTGACATGTGCTATCTAATTGGTCGGATGCTGTTCTGCCGAGTGTAATAGAGCTATTGGACATTGAAATCCATCAGGTAATACCTGTGAAAGGTAAGCTTTTTGACATAATATTTCAACATCATGAGTAGTGTTAGCAACAGTTCCATTTTGGGACTGTTTAAACTCTATCTATTCCAAGACAACCAGGACCCAGTCGGTTCGGTCGGGGTTTGTGCGAAATGGTTCTCTCAATTAAGTCCTTGAATATTCATTCAATAATTTAGTATTTGGTATATGAAATATGGAGCTTCAGACAGCGCATCTTTTGGCAGTCTCCGATTTTTGATATCGTCCAAACTCAGCAAGCTGTTTTGAAATTATTGTCATTTTTGGCCGAAAAACGAGGTTTTTGGGCGACCGCTTGCTGAAATTTGAAGATATCGAAAATCGGAGACGGCCAAAAGATGCGCCGTGCTGAGCTGCATATTTTACATACCTAACACTAAACTCTCTGATCAATATCTGTGGCCTTAAAGTGATAGTTCGCTTATACATCGTCGATTGTTGATGAGGTAAGGCTGTTGCCACGCGAACCTATAAAACCGGCCGGTTCTAAAACTGAAACCGTTGCTAACTGACGACTAACACAAGAAGTTGGGACTAAAGCAACCAGTTCCAACTGTATATTTTCCAAATAACTTACTCAAATGGAGACTACCGCAGAGGAAAAGGTTCACAGGTTCGAATTTATAACCACAGACGTGGATGTGGAATTTGAAGTCCGTCTATCGGATGTTGATACTGAAGCCTGCACCTGCACAATTGCTGACACTGACCTCATTATGAGTCAGCGGGTGGGAGAGATTTGTAGTATCACATCGAATGAGCAGACGCAGTTAGAGAATAAATTCCCCATTCGCTTGATCAAATTTAAAGCTTGATGGCAGTTAATTAGTGATCAGGAGATTCTGAAAACCATCAAAAAGTGTAAAATCCATGTAGGTTATCCAAAGATGCGTCTTGTAAGCCATATATTAGAGTCAATTCGGCGAATGGGTTCTGACAACAATTCCACCACTGATATTTCTGAATGGCTACATATTGGTCATGTTCACGAGGCGTATGGATCAATAGACAATGTCAATTACATTCAACTGATGTTCAAGCACGATGACCGGTCTACTAGTCTTGACAATATGAAAGTGGCACTTTCATATCTTGCCCTGCAAGGCTTATATGACAGTGACTCTGCAAGAATTTTCAACCTACTATTCACTGCTGATAAATGGCAAAATACTTGCAGAACCTATCTTTTATGCTGGCAGCATTGTCAGGACACCCCATTTCTCTGCCCTGTAACAAAACTGGTTCATTATTTGAGATAAACTCATGTCCGCTGAATATGCAGATGTATCAAATTAACCTCACTCAGAGAAGTATCAGAAGAATTCAGAATTCCCAACTTTGGGAGGCTATTCCATGAACACAGTTAAGAGGACTGAGGACATGAAATTTGTCGACTGGTACTAAGATATGATCAGAATGTACTGAATGACAGAATATTCAATAAACTTCAGATTGGGCTGTCATACTGCCATCAACCATTTCACTGCCTACTATCTGTTGAGTGTCTCGAATTTAATTGCAAGGAAGAATATATCAATGCCAACCAAGTGTTCTTGCCTCAATCTTATAACATCAGCATGCAATATACAGAAAGTGATCTCGATAACACCTTCCATGGCTCAGTTCCTTCTGTCCCACTATGATACTTTAGGTTCTGTCTGCCAAATCAGATCCTCCAATTTCAGGAGTGCCTGTCCATCGGATAAAGGATATCAACCTTTTCTACACAGTGCAAGTAGCCTCAACACTGGATATTACATCCTCAAGCTCAAGAATATGCAGTGGACATTCCAATACACTACAAAGATCCACATCATTCGGCTGATTGTGTTGACGAATTCATTTGTTAGGCCGAGTCTTTGTAGAGTACATCATCATGTGGCTAGGGGTTAGAGCTGTCAGCTAATATATAGGCTACGGGTCATCTTAGACTTGGACTCAATCAATCAATTGTCTCGACAGGTGCATCACAACATCATCCGGGTTGTCAAACAGACTAATTGGATGCATATTGTCCCTGTCAGAGTTATTGTTGGATCAGCACATTTGGTGCGAGAGAATGCTACATCAGATAGGATGGATAGCACATGGCTTGTCCCAAATCAGGTGGATTTAGATACCTACGGGACTGTATATTTGTGTACAATGCCTGACTCATGGGGTGCAGGAGGATGATAGTGAAATGAATTGTACTATTTGATATAAACATTACAATAATCACTCCAGGAGAGTCTGGCATGGAGTTTGAGATCCTCTGGAATAGTATTGGGGACATGGCCAATACTCCTAATTGCTCCGAAATTTGCACATCCTAATAGTTTAATTTTGTAGCATCTTCAAGGCCACTGTACACAGTTGAGGATATTTTTGTATTCTCCTCCACATCTTCAGGACCATTGTAACACACCGTTGAAGTACTCTTGGAGCTCTGGAGAGCACATCACTTCACACTCAGCTTATATGGGATCATGTGGGAGCATCTGGAAGGATCTGTGTGGGTTTGCAGAGTTACTGAGTTGTTTTGTTGTGACTTCCAAACCATTTTACATTTTGCTTATATTGTATGCTGTCTTGGGAGTGTACCGTCATCTCAGCTCATAGTGTATCTGTCAGCGCAATTAGGATGATACTTGAGAACATGCTAGAGAGTGTACTTGAAAGTCTGCGTAGAAGTATACCTGAGTGCACACATGGAGGTGAATTTGAAAGTATACCTCAATGTGTTTCTTGAAGCATAGAATAAAATGTAGTGGGAAGCATCATGTGGATAGCTTCCGTGGAAATATACTCTTATACAGATTGGAATATTCAGTTCCAGGCAATCAAGAGAAGAATGTAAAGTATATGTAGTAGCATGTAATGAAGTGTAGTGGGCTAACTAGGATCATATTTCATATATGCTGCGTACAATATATGATCAGGCACATTGAATCACATGTTGATTTCACAAATTTACATACTATGCAGATTCATAACACCAAATGGGATTGCATATGTCATGTACTATGTATTACTGGCCAAGAAGCGGCTTCTTTATGGGCTGGACATTATGTATTATCATTTTTCCAAGTGGTTATTCCCAGGATATTATTAGAATTTCCAAAGCAGAGTATTTGCAGCATGTATAGCCAGACAATACTGCTATAGCAGGACCAAGTAAGTACAGCAAGACTAATGTTCAGGGTCCTTCCAAACTAGTGGTATTGGTATATAGTGAATTGCACTGCGAATTCATGAACATAGTTACCCAAGACTTGTGCATCACACATATTTGTGAAATCACTGCTTTTGTCAGTCAAGTGATCTGGCGTGGGATTACACGTGAGCTACACGTCAATCACACAGAAAATTTCTGTGCAGCCACTTTTGGATTCGAATATAATGACGCAGTACTCTCACCATGACTGCGATGTTTAACTATGATGCATCTGTCATATGCATAATTATCGATCACACCTGCTATATTGTATCTGCTGAGACAACACACAGTTCAGTTACAAATATCTGGAATTATGCGTACAGCAGACATCACATGATATCTGAATAAGCAGGTCCTCTGAGTTTATCCTCTGAGTAATGGAAATTCTTATGGTATTTCTAGATTACTAAGCGGTCAAGACCTCAGAATGTATACTATTACAGGACTTAATGGCAATGACAGATAATAAGAAGCCCAGTGTGAATGTAGTTATTAAGTTGAGAACGCACGCAGTGAATCTCTACATACATGTTATACTCTACTTTCACAGAGTATCAGTTGGTCACCAACTAAATCTCCAACACCATTCTTGATGAATAAAATTGAAGACAAGGTATTAACCAAATTGCAATAACCCACCATTAGGCAATGTGCTGATGGAGGCTTCACCTATTGAACCAACAAAAACATGATCTCGAAGTTAATGTTTCTATCCAGCAATGTGGTGTAATCAGTATCATCCAGAGAGTGGCTATATATTTCATGAGTGTACATCTGTAAAGCTACTCATGCATGAACACACGAAGGTATCAGAATTCATTGCTATGTCAATGAAGGAATTTCTGACATTGGTCTTCTCCTAAGCAATATATTATTTAGCAAACTTGGTGTCAGAGTTGGAAAGTCTAAGGAACACTCATCCATTAGACTGCTCTGAAACATAATCACATTGTTCTACCAATGAGAAGAACCAACATCTCGCAGCATTTCATTGTCAGATATCAGTTGTGAAGAAAACCTTGAAGTATTATTATGCAATCTATTCAAAATTGTTTCACGCCCTTTCATTTTCAAACGTTCTTATCACCTACTGGATGATTTCTAAACACCCAACATGACATATGAATACACCTCATGCTGATTTTTCAACTTCCAGTATGAAATACAGTCTTCAGTTATAATATTTAAGTGTTCGGAGACATTTACGTTCATTACAAAGATACAACCAAGTTAGTCCAATACAACAGATTCTATCTTCAGTTGGATTGTTGAAATTTGAATCTGAAATTATTCAGTATTTGAAGGGTGGTTTAGTGCCTAGTGAGAAGGTTAAGGAGATCATTGGGGATGGTATTGGTTGTTGTAATGATTACAATTATTAGCTTGTCTTTCTTTGAGTTGATAATCAGGTGAGTCTAGGGAAAGACAAGGAAAGAAAAGAAGACAAGTTTGGATAGCAAGCTGAACTAGATTGAATAATATTTGTATCATTTGTTGAGATCTAGTACCCCTGTAACAGCTAACAGAATATAGCAGGCCAATCAAGTATAGCAAGGCAATACATGTAGCATTAGGCCACGTATAAGGTACAAAGTGTGTAGAGACTGTTTTCAAATACTAGCTAAAATATATATGACAAAATGTTACCTGGCAAATATATACCTATTTTCCTTCTATATTCTTCAATATTTATACGCAACCTTTCCATGTCAAACCTTATCGATACTCTTCTCCAACGGACTTCTATTGTTCAAGAGCCTCTCAATCTCCATTTATAGCATACTTAGCTACTGTATGTATCCATGCAGTATTAAAATCAACTGGAATTTGAATACAACTACAGTTTAATGGCCAGGCTGCTAGATCTGGCGGTGAATATAACCAGTTTCTCAGAACACTATCTATTGGATACATACTTTCTATGATCTCATTGTTATCAAGTCATATCAATTTGTTTGTATTTTAGCATTTGATTATTACTCTATCAATTAGATGGAGTTTGTTTACTCAGTTTATATTGCATCAATTAGTTGGTAATTTTTGATTATTAAATATTTCAATAATTTGTCAGTTCTTTAATTATACTCTTATCTTCTACAGGTACCATGTACCAGTTAGAGGAGAGAATCTTTTCATACCAAAATCCATATCCACGTTGATATTAAAATTTGATGATGCTTTCCATATGTCTTGTCAAAATACTGACATCATATTTTGAAGATGATTCTACACCATACCATAAGCAACCTGAGTATAGTGTTAGACTAATATTGTACGTTTGATAATTTCCTTACCTCATATTGCAGCGGATCCTGTCAATCTGTTTGATCACTCCTCAATTGCCACTGCAATTGCAGGACAATAGTTGCTAAATTGCAAACATTATTGTATTGTCCAATTGCTGTTTCTTTCTATTGGTACAATATATGCATATATGTATCATACCTTCACATACCAAAGGTTCCCATCAAACATCATGAATCTGTATCTTACTATGCGAACAATACAGGTTGCACCCAACTCAATATATCCCACCTCTATTGGTTGTAACAATTAATTCAAATGTGTTACTGTTCAGCAGTAAAGTGCATAGTGTGTAATGTCTCATTTCAGAGGGTGGTGAACAAATATATACAAAAGGAATTACTCAACAGGTATGAATTGAATGTGCTATTTATATGAAACGAGTATCGCAAGATTAAGCTACTAAAGTTCTAGTAAGTAATTTTTGCAAGCACAATCAAGTATACTCAGGCTGACAAAGTGTTTCAAAACTGAGAGAATGTAGTTGACAAAGCTAGTATTGCAAGACAAAGAAAGAATAGCTAGACTGAATTAGTATAGCAAAAGAGTGTCAGTATAGCAAGACTGAGTAAGCAATATATAAGGTACATTACCAAAAATAACCAAATCAACAATTTTCCACCCAAATCGATCCATGAGTTCAGTGCAATTACAAAGTATTCTACCATTAAAATACGTGTCACTGTGAGAACATGCACCTTCCAATAACTGGTTTTTGATATCTTCAATATTGGATATATTGCTTTCATCTTTGCAAAAAAGACTATTGAAAATCAATTGTTTAATACAACAATTCAACTAATATTTATGATCAGATAATTCGAAGACAGGGAGGTGAATGTACATATAGAATACTGTATGCTTAGACAACAACACATTCACCGAATTGGGAGGGAAATTGATCATTAGTACAGTGATATCTGGTGAAATAAGATATGTACCAGTAGCTATTAAATGTGACAACTTGTTGGTAACTGCATACTGATGACCCCGATGTCTATATATATCTAATAAAGTGGGAATTTTAAATCTATCTTATCAACATTGACTTTTCCTACAACAAAATATCTTGTTCCAATTGACAATCTTGTTCTGGTCCTATTACTGTCAATCCTGGATGTATTATACTATTGAGGTATGCAAATTGATTTTCCTTCAGAATTGTAAATACCATAATCTCTATGTACATATCAAGCTGTAAATATTGAACATGACCATGTCATTGTAGGATATATACTGCATATTCTGATATATACTAATGTGTTATTCATGGTCATATTGCAGTACTTCCAATACTAATTTTCTTTTAGCTTTATGTAGTAATTTCATTCATTACATTTGATTTCTTTAGAGTTAGCTTCATCATCTATGTGTTTAATCTTCCAGACTTGACAAAGAGTTAATATTGTAATTCCCGGAAGCTATTGGAATCAGTTCGTTAAATACACTACCATTATATATAATATTTAATTTAATCCTCTGAACAGCTTTAATAGTATATTTATAATATACTAGTACTTTATTGTAAAGTAGCAGAATCTACTTAATTGGCCAAATCTACTCTATCTGTTTCTTATTCTGCTTGTGAAAATGATGTACATTCCACTGAAATAGATATTACCATAGTGATATACAATGTTCTATATAATTGTAACATACACTCAAAGGTCTGACATATAATAATGAATACAAATACTGCTCCAATTCTTAAATCCAAACCAACAGCTTTCACTTGCCAACAAACAATTATAATTACTGAATTTCAAATATGGTTTCATAATAAATTGAATTCCCATCTATAAATACAATCAATCTTATATGATTATATTTTTGGCCATCAATTGTAACTATTAACATACTGTAATATGAATTAAAAGAAACGCTAATGGAATCAACTGTGTGACTTGTATTATTGCAATTATTCAATTACAAGTTATTATTAAACCAGTTATATCAGCTTGTTCTAAAAGAAGTTGATGGCAATATGTTTACTTCAAGACTACAATTACAACTTTATTGGCCTGGTATTATTGAATTGTAAGTTAAGTAATACTCTTTAAAATATGATACTGAGGATAAGATAGACTAAATATCTGCTTAGTGAATTCAACATGATTTTCATTACCTATTGAATTGAAATTGAAACAAATTTTTTAATTTCGGTTTAACTACATCTAGAGTAAAACAAGAATATTCCAAAAGTTATCAATGAGGCTATATTGAATAATTAGATGAATGATTTTTGGATTGCAGTTATATAAAACAAAATATAGTTACTAGATAGTCACAGTTATCATATATATTACATTAGCATTAGAGGATTCAATTCCGTTGATTCAATTGCTGTAATTTACGTAGAATTAGGTAGTTTAATTATTCTACAATTATACTGAAGACAAAATTCAAATTTTCATTCTATTAAAACTACATGCTACTCAAATATCCACTTAATTGTTCTTTGATTCTACAGATTCATTCAGGCAAAATTATGTTGCAGTGTGGAACAATACTATTAACTATACAAATGTGGTTGTGTATTAAATGATTGTTACATCTTTTCAGTTAAATTTGCATGAAATTAACCATCCATGTATATCCTATGATTCGATTGACACTTCTTGTTGCTTTACATTGGCTGAATGTATTGTTGTCACTGGAAGCCTGTGGGAGGATTTGTGTGTTCTCAGATCAGAATCCAAGTGTGGTCAACTTTGAGACTTGAGCAGACCAATATAGCAGTCTGCAGGTCAATCCAGATAAACTAGCAACAACTACATTAGTGTATAGAAGGTCAGATGACATTTAGGGAAGAAGCCAGGTAGACAGGCATCAAGCCTGTGAGCTCACCCTTTTACAGTAAAGCAGTCTGAGAAAAATATTTTTATCTCTGGAAACACTGCTGCCACTTTAGGAAATTGTAGCCATCCTTAAATCATTTTTGAAACTTACATATTCACTTTGTACCGTCATCTATGAATCTGTGGATGTATGGATGTATCAGTATACGCTATCCATCTACACACAATATATCTGCACTGGCTGTAGGTGGTAGTTGTGAGAAAAAGCCAGATGTGCATGAAGAGTACAATGAAGGGAATGTAGAGATGAACTTGGAGGCAGTGATTGAGAAACGTTATAGAAAGACTGAAACCCTAATATCAAATCAACTCAGAGACTCACTTCGAAGCAATTATCTTGCCAATCTGACATCAAACATGGAGTCCAGGACAGTGTGAGGTTGAGAATACAGTTAGATTTTTAGATGATGTTAGCTGAGAGATGAGGTTTGGAGACAATGATAGTGTGAACTGAGAGATGTCATAGGAGGCTGTGTTTGAGTGAGATAGAAAGTGCACATGGAGAGCTCGAAGATGTGAACATGGAGGCCATAATCAGGTAACTACAGCTATCCACTGGAATTGTATACGTGTGTGACCTTGGCGGCTGTGTTTGAAGGTGTGCGGAAATACATTTGGAGATAGCAATCAGGTCAACTTAGAGAAACACTGCTGGCCATGAACAACTGACTTCGTGGATGCACTTTGTGCCAAATGTTGAATAAACTGAGAGATCAACTGTGGAGACAATAATCAGGATAAGGTAGAGATGTATGTGAAGTGTTTGATGAAGCATATCGGAAAGAATTCACATAGGCTGTAAATGTGGATTCGGAAGCTGTGTTTGGGCAAGTTTGAAGATACACTCACAAGCCGAAATAGAGTTTACTTTACCATCAACTGGATGGCAATGATCATGTGAAAATTGAAGTGAACAGAGATGCTGTCGATCAGGTGGTACATGATCAGCAGAATGCACATCTGGGAAGGGTATCAATTGGTGCCAAGAGTGGATTCCACAGATAGTTATTGTGCAACTTTGGGAATGAAACGATGAAACTGTGTACTTAACTCGTTATGAAGTATTGGATATTGGTGATTAAACTGACAGGGGGTAAGACATGTCCAACATGCTACATCCAGGGGTCAACATGCAATTGTGCAAATAAATGGAGTCAGGCTTTAAGACAGTCAATCTTTGGTGGATGCTGTACTTGACATATATCATACTTGATGTTAATGTAGAATCATAACATTCAGATCATAAGTAGAATTACTCGACTTAGTTGTCCACAGCGATATTGGAGTTGTCGACAAGAATGGGCGAAAATAGGTACAGAAATATATACCCTATGGAAGGGAAATTAGGAGTATGATCTGGCTGGTTGGATTTGGAGTGATACCTGTTGTTTTAAGCATGTTAAAATGACTTGGACACCAGAAGATTTTAAGTTCCAGCTTCAAATGGTGAGTTGCCCCTTATTCTGTATTTGCTTTGTTTCTCATCCTCAACTCTAATGTCAACGGAGTACACCAAATTCAATAATTCCTTACTGTGGCATCACAGCATGATTATGAGTTTACACTAAGTACATCATCACCTCAACATCGACTGTGTTGTGCTCCCTGCCTGTCTCTCCTCTATCATGTCTCATCACTCATCTCTCATCTCTTGGCAGACCATATTGTAGTCTACTTTCTTCACTTCCACTATGACAAGTTGAACATTAAATAGAGTTTCAACCCCAGTTGTGCCTCACACTAGATTTTACACCTACCGATTGGCCACCTCCAGATCAACCACCATGAAATCAACTACCCCTCAATGAACCACCTTGAAGAACACCACTTGTTTTCCTTAATGGCAGCCTTCAAGTGTATTACAGATTTCACACTATCTAGAAACTGAAGTGTATTTCCAAACTCACTCAATTATGGCCTCCATATTCACTGAACCATGGCATAGAAGTGTATTTCATACCTTGTTCGAACATGGCTTCATGAGTTGCTCTGAATTCACTTGATTTCGGGCACTGTGAGTATCACCATACTCACTGAAATCTATCCTCCAAATTTGTGCAATCACGACCTCTAAGTACATCTCCAACCTAGCTTGATGGTGGTGTCCAGTGAATCTCCAAGTTTACTCATTCCCAGCCTCCAACTGCATCTCAAAACTTGCTTGATTATTACCTCCAAGGGGGCATGATCATGAACTCCAGGAGAATCTCCAAACTCGTGCCATTGTGGCCTACAAGTACATCCCCAAACTCCTATATATGTGGCGTTGAAGTTAACATGATCATGGCCTCCAAGTATATATGCAAACTTCTGTCAAGAGGGCCTCCAAGTTTATAGTAGTATGGTGTCCACGCGTGTCTATACAACAGCCCAATTACAATGTCCAGTGCAGTACTGAGCTCATTCAGCCTTCGCTTCCAACTGTATCTGCATCAGCAATATGTGAATTTCTCCGGAACCTACATGGAAACCTCCATGACAAATCGCTCAACCTCACATGTGCTTCGACGTACATCCAGATTCTTCCAGACACCCCTGGCACTAGGCAATCTGCTCCCAGATGCTGCAAGAGTATTCGCAGGTGCTTCTGAATGCACCTGTGGTATTGGAGGTGAATTAAGGTTTCTACGAGAATTGATGTACAGGAGACACAAACTTTGGAGCTGCTGATACCTCAGCACAGGTATCTGGGAGTCTTGGAGGGCAGCTGGGACTGCTGCTCAGCTCTGTGTGAACTTGGTGCTGTATTCTCACCACTGTGATTCTTGGTGTCACATAAGCACAAGGCATATTGTCCATCATATCCATCTTTATTACAGTCACAAGATTCACTCCATCATAATATCTATTGTATTATTTAAATCTTTCTATACATATACATACAGTCAATCTGGCCAGAGATAACAGTCGAGCATAATTGAACAAGCACCTGGATACGCCCATCAAAAGGACTCAGAGATGAACCACTTGGAGGCCGTTGTGGTGAAATGCCTGAGCACACAGGCACAGAGTCCACCAGCAACATTCCACCGCACCAGTCACGATATTTGTATAAAGTTCATAAGAATGAAAGGTTATAGCTCAAGGTGGTTGGAAAGATGTGAAGAAATGATACTATGCAGCCGTGAGGATCCACGAAATATTGGAAAAAGCGAGTGAGCCCAAATGATGGGACAGACATAGTGTGTATTGTCATTGGATAATAAGATATGATAAAAATGTGATAATGTCTATTAACCCTGGAGTCTCCAAAATATATACACCCTGGCGTTCAGTCAAGCTGCATCAGTCCTGGATCTCCATACACCCGCCATTACGCCTTCAAAATTTACTTCCAGGCCATACATAACTGACTGACTGAATGTAATTGGAATCTGAGGTTAGGTGAACTCAGATAGGCAGTGGGAGGACTTGATTGAGTCAGTTCAGACATTTACTTGGAGGCAAAAATTGTTTGCGCTTGGTGCTATACTTGGGAGCTGTGAGTAAGCTGGTTAACAGTTGCACTTAGAGGCTATGATCAAGCGAATGTAGAGATGCACTTTAAGGCTGTGATCAAGCAATTTTGCAAATGCACATGCAGGCTATAATTGAGCAAAATTGGAACGGTACATGGAGACAGTCGATCAGGAGGCAGTTCATCAAGAGGGAGCCACAACAAGAGCTGAGAATCGATTTGTTGGTTTAGTTGGAATTGTAGGGATTTACAGAGTTGACTACTTCAACACCTGCCGAGAGATATAAGGCTGACTGGGAGCAGAATACTGTTGATCTTGGGACGATGCAGTAATTGGTGTTAATTCATGATCATGGCATAGAGAGATAGGGAGGGATAACAAATCTTTGTGTTCTTAGGTGATGGTGGAGTTGAGCGTAAAAAAAGAGAGATCAGAGGAGATGGGTAAAATCATCATGAGACAGTGGGACTTAAGAGAATTTCATGTGCAAGTCAATTTCCCAGCCCCAAAACGTCAGGATTCAGTTCTGCTCTGGTGGGAAGTAATATTGATAGGAGGTTTCCAAACCCCATCATGGAAGTTGTACGCCCGATTACTTATATCTGCTTGTATACTCCAGATCGGGCTGATGTTCATCCCCCATCACTCTTTGTAGTTCACAACTCAACCGTTATCATATAACACGAACTTAAGTTATCCCTATCTATCTCTCCATACCATACTCATGAGTTATTGATGAGTACAGCATTGCGCTGAGTGCATTACACACCGAGTGCTGTGTAGACGCAGTACAGCATACCCTCAGTACCACATACATCTAAGATACTATGTTATTCTTTTATCGTTAGAATTATAAGTTGCCCCCTGAATGTAGCTTGAGCTTCCAAAGTGCCTCTGTACAGATGAACCACCACCAGGAATCTCCCCCTGTGGGCTCGAAGGTACCGTCACGTCGTCACATTCCCATGGTTCCAAGGTAACTTACAGCCCAAGCCAGTCACGTCAGCACCAAGTGCCACTTCTGTTGACCGCCGCCAGATCGACCATCTCCATGCACTCCTCGAATCTCACTCAAACATAGCCTACAGGTGTATCTCCAAACTTCCTCCATCACAGCATCAGAGTGCTTCTCCGAGTTCACCCAATCCTGGCCCCCAAGTGCATCTCCCAACTCGCTCAATTATGGCCTCCAAGTGCATCTCCCAACTCACTCCATTCCACCCAGCAAATGCATTTCCAACCTCAGTCGATCACAGCCTCTGAGTTATTATCTTAGTTTACTTGATGATCATGATCCAGCACACCTCGAACCGCTCTCAGGCACTGCCGGCTGGCAGCCCTGATATGCCATGTGTAGGTGGCTAGTTATATAGATACATCAATATATACATGAGAATACAAACTAAATGCATAAGTCTTAAAAATTGTTCAACGATTAGTAGTAGGGATGATTTCCTGGTACCCCAGCCGCATTTCCAAAGAAGATGATGTTTTTCCCAGACTGCTCTACACTAAATTAACATGATCCCAGGATTGTGGTTATCACTCCCAGGATTGTGGTCAGAGCCCCCAGCCTTGATGCTGGCACTTCTAGGTACTCTCAGGCATGTGGATAGCCCTACCATAATTGTTGCCGGAGCTCCCAGGTGTTCCCAGGCATTTTTTGTGTGCTCCCAGGTGTTCCCTGACTTGCGGTCGGCACTCCCAGACTTGTCACCGGTGCTCCCAGGGGCTCCCAGGTAAACTGCAAGGCCACTGCATTGGTTCAGTAAACTCAGGGATTTGACCACCCTGGGATTCCGGACTGACCACTCTCAGACACTCCAAGATGCTCCCAGTGACCAAAATATGTTTTGCAGTTGTGCAACAATACTTGATCATGGCCGGCAAGTTTGCACTAGCGTGGCCACAAAGCTGGCACAAACCTGGTGTGCTCACTCATCTCCAGACCAGCTCAGTCATGTGCTCCAGGTCATATTTGAGTTCGCTTGATTACAACCACCCGTTGAATCATGAAACATTCTCTACCACCATCTCCAAAGTCACAATTATCGCCTCCATGTTTATCTCCAAAGGTACTGGACTATGTGCTCGATGTACATCACTCAGTTCACGTGATTCTGGCCTCCACCTACATCTTTGAGTTCACTCAATCACTGGCTCCATCCAAGTGCATCTCCAAACATATTCAATTACAGACTTCAAATACAATATGAACTCTACTTAAATCGCATCTACAGAGACTTCTCTAATTCTGCTTGAGTACTACTATTTGCAGCTGGATTGACATAATGTATCAATACAGATCATGTTTGTTAGCTAATATGTGGTGTAATATGATGTAGTGAATCCTCTGCTAATTCTAGCAAAGACGAATTTGATAGACAAAATGGCATATAGATTTGGGACCCTAAGAACCACTACTGCATAAATGCCACACCAAGTTTAAAGTTTCCCACCGAGCTATACAGATATCTCAGCTGCTCTCAAAGTATCTCACAGACCAATGCAGTGAACTTTGGTGTTGTACAGTGTAAGTATCCACTGAGTCAATTATCATACCATCTGAAGTGCACCTCCAGATCTGCAGGTGCTGTGAGGCTCACCTCACAATGCTCTGGTACTGGTTGAAAGAGCTTAGGTTACCTTCAGGATGACCATGGAGCATCAAGTGGTTCATTTAAATGGCTTTGCGATTGAACGGAATATCGGCAAGGTTTTCATGTGTCATCTAAAGTGTTTTATATTTAGAGATATAATATATATATTGGCAGAAATTTTCTCTTCCATAAAGTTATATCCAAACAGTAGACAATTTCAAGTGATATACAATTTTAACTATAACTGACATTTCATCTATAATTATCAAATGTTAATTTCCAAATTCTGTCTACATGTACTATATTGTGACAAACCTGTTGGGACGACTGATTTATGGAGTCTAAGTCGAATGTGACACGTAGTGTTTTCGAAATCGCATTGAACACATCCTAATGATGCCGATGTTGATGCGACCTCCTCCGAGGGTGTTTATCAGCACTCCTCCGAGGGTGTAGACTCGATATTGATATGAACTCATCCTGGGCTCCTGCCAATCTGCTCTCCTTACTCGTCTCGACAGTGTCCTCTCAACGTGCCACTCTGTTGCCGTATTCTCGTTCACCCATAGAACTCAAGACCGGAGCCATCATAGCCATCGTAGACATTGCAGCCATTGCAACCATTCAAGCCATTGCAGCAATTGCAGCTCGCTAAGTGGCTAAGTGAGATTTCGTTGAGAGGAAGCATCGTGTGCACCATTGAATCGTCGTCCTCAGTCCGTAGGGTGTCTTGATTCCAGATGAGTTTCCAACACAACTGGTACCCTGCGGTGTTGCTCGTATGAATGTTTTCGATTCGACTGTAACCGCTTAGTAGTTGTCGAGAATGGTATCCAGGTCGTAGTTGCACCCGGGCTGATAACCTGTTGTGACGAACCTGTTGAGACAATTGATTTATTGAATCTAAGTCTAAGATGACATGTAGTCTTTATAGGAGCTGCCAGCCCTAACCCAAAGCCATGTGATGACGTACTCTACAAAGACTCAGTCTAACATACTATAGAAGTACTTACTATCTTCCAGAATTAAGTATTCTCTTTTAATAAGTACTATATTAATTAAAAACTATGATATGGAAGTAGAAGTTGACCATGGTAATTTCAACTGGTATTGTAATATCGGTTAAACTACAGTATCAGGTATAGTCAAGAGTTCCTTCAATATGTAGCTAAGTTTTTTTAATCAAGATGTGGATATATCTACCACACCATCCTAGCAAGTAACAAGTTGGGTATCTGATATTCAAATATGCAATTTTAACCCTCCGCCATCATACTAATGGTATTTAATAATCAATATAATATTTGAACTATTTGGTAACGAATATACTGCTTATACATAAAAGGCAGTGTACAAAATACTATTTTACTTGATTGTCTTCTCTTTTAATTTCCTCCAATATTCAAAATATGGTTGATAATCAAGAAGCGTAAGTTCCATAATGTTTTCATACTGTTGATACTACTAAGCTCCATTCAGTACTGCTGGTAATGTAGATTAGGTAAATTATATCTCTCTGCCATTTAGATACATACTATATACCCCTGGTGCAATCTTTGAACCAGATACTTCTATATATAATAATTATCATTAGGTATATTATTTCAAAACTGACTGTAAGATTTATCTTGGATTTATAGTTGTTTAATACTTCAAAATTGAGTTCAATCTGTCTTCTACTTGTATCAGACCCAGGTGAACTCTTCAAAAGAACTCATATATATTGTTGTCGGGTATTCATGGCATGTTCATCCTTAATAGAGTATGAGAAAATCTGATATCCTCTCTGCCACTGGATAAGCCAGCCAGATGGCCATGCTCCGCCCCACTACCCTTCATTCTGACTAACAAAAGGAAGATTAATAATAGAAAGCGAGAATGAATATATATCATAAGCCCATTGCCACTGCTGTGAGCCTCTGTACCCCTCTGTACTGCCATTTATCCATTTGGGGAAGAACCTCTGCATCTAGGTAACAGCCAGGATGTGCACTACTTCTTGATCTCACTCTTCCATAAATCATAGCTCAGAGACCTGCACCTGCCAATATCTACCTGTTTTTCAGCCCTGCACAATTCCCACTGCATTTCAGAGTACATTGTGCTGATCTCTCTACAAGATACAGTGGCAGCAGTGATGCTTCCATGTTAAGGCAACTATACCTTTACAGAGTGTTAGCACTCATGCAGGACTGTCGGATTAGGTCTGGGTCCAGGTCAGAAATGAACTCATTCAGAATTCATGATCTGGATTGTCAATACACCCAAACCAGCACTTCTGGTAGATTACAAGGGAAGTCTCCCAACACCTCTGAATTGGGATGGTTATCAGCGGGTTGTCCAGTGGAGCTATCTGTAGATTCATATAATGCATTTGTTGTTGCTAGTTGACAATAGTATCATATCAAAATCATGTCTTCAATATCCAGTAATCACTTGTTGCATGTTTTGCAGTTTGCAATATCAATTATTTTGGAAAGTAGCTTTCTCTTTTTATATTTTCCATTTTTGGATATAAAGAAAGTCAATAGTTCCGTGTAGAGCTCCAATATCTGCGTAATACCTTCATTACCTAACGTGCAATAACGGAAAGAGTTGATGCATCATTGACGCTCACTTTCATGATGCGGTAATAAAGATATCATGCACTAAGTGGCCTGAGAAGGCCACCATTACTTCATATATGAATTCCTGCAGCAAAATGACAGATAGATTACCCAAGTTGCAAGACTGCAAATAGTTGTTGCTCAGTTGATGCTCATTTTCAGGATGGGACAGGGAGTGTGTTGCTGTTGATTTTGCCAATGAAAATGGCCAATACTTTATTTATGGATATCAACATCCAGTCGTCATTTAGCTTACCCAAGATTCAAAGCTGGACGTCATTGACACTCCATTGACACTCATTTTCAGGATTGGGCAGGGAGCGTCTCATTGTTGTTTTTGACTTTAAAGGCGGCCAGTACATTATTTATAGATGTCTACAACCAGTTGCCACTTTGTTTACACAAGATGCAAAGCCAAACATTGTTGACGCTCTAGCGAGGCTCATTCTCAGAATGGAGCAGTGACCATATCTCACTCTGTTTGCATAGAAAACTGCCAATACGTTGGTTATACATAACTATAACCAAATTACTGGTCAATAACCTTACTTACAAGACCAAAGATTGTTGACCCTTCGTTAACAGGTATTTTTAGAAGATTGTAGTGATGTCATTGATAGTGTATGTCCCCATACAGACGGCGAAGACTGTAATTGCGAATAACAATAACCAGATCACTTTCCAGTTACCTGACTTACAAGACCGAGTATTATTGACACTCAGTTGACACTCAATTTGCCACTGGCGTATCCATAATATGCAATCAATTCATTTGGCATAGTATATTATGAATGGTGTTTTGGCATCCTTTGTATCATCTTCATGTACTTCTTCCTTTATCGCTTCATTGTTCTCTAATAGCACATATATATATATCCTTTGGAATATACTTCAAAGTATCTGCAAACTTTAGATAATAATTTACTCAAAAATGCTGTGTCTGTGAATCAATGCTGGTCTTCACCATCACGTTTGCTCCATCCGCTGCTCTTATCTGCAAAATGACAGTGTGCCCCAGCGCTACACAGCAGATACTGTACTAACCAGTGGATAATTCTTTGTCAGTCAGCAAATCAAGAATAACCCCTTGATCACCATTGTGTTCCCAGGCATATACATCAATATTGAAAAATGACTGTTGGGAAGTGGAGAATGTCTATACCCATATCTGGGTGGCACACCTTAGATATCGAAACTTTCAGCTCCATTATTGTCACCTGGTTGGGGAGATGGCACAGGGGGTGTTTGGGACAGAGATGGCCTTCGTTCGGGAGGAGGTGCACCTGTGGCTTTGCGCGTCCAACGTGCCTGTGGATTCTTTGCTGTACCATATTGGCAAGGAACGTAGCTGTCCCCTAGATTATCAACCACTGTAGCCGGGTGTCTTTCTATTGCAACTCTTAAAAGTCAATGGCCAGGAAAGACAACACCCTACATGTTCTCCATGCGGACTTCGGTGCAAGGTTTCTTAATGAGGTATTGTATTATTTCAATCCCAGTGCAAGATAATGCTCCGGTGGCCAGTTTAGCCATATTCAACACAAGGCGCATGTCGGACTGTTCTAGCTGTACCTGACCTCCTGGCCATGCCATAGTGGCAGACATGTTGAAAACTGACCAGAAAGTCGCATCTACTTCTAAATGTGGGATTCGGTGATTACCTCTGTAATATACATTTTCACCGCCTCCTCTACTGTGTTTACAGCTTGTGTCATCCACTCTGGGAGACTCTTATAACGGAATTTGTTCGCCAAGATCCCAGTGCTGACAACATCACGATGTTTGATTTTGCTGAATCCACAGAGGAATACCTTGGTTGACCAGGAGGGTTTCCTGTGACAGGAAGCAATAAATTTGTCACAAAAATCTTTATGTACACCAACTGTAGATTATATTGTTACCTGACTGCAGTCTAATGTGATATTGTTTCACCCTCATCCTATGGCATGCTACATCTTATTCTTGCTCCTTTCGGTGTTGTGTACCAATTTGAGATGTGCGTCCTGGGAAGTATATTCAGTGGCTGTATTTGCAGCATCGCAGTGGACCAACTGGTGTCAGCATTGTTTGTGTGTCTCAGCAGGTTGCACATTGAATGAACCGCCAGTCATTCGACTCACTTCCGATCCGCTCACACCTTACTCTGGTGGTTGTGGAGCCAAGGCTTGCTGATGTGGAAAAGGATAGGAAGATGACAATGAAAAGAAGTGGGAAGACCTGAGGAATATATAGTCAGCTTCAAGTCAGAATGAAATGAGTAACAGCCAACTGGCACAATCCACTCAAAGTGAACCATGCAGCTGGTTGCAGCAGGTGGCAGGGGTTTCCAACTGCCTTACAATTTGAAGTAAGTTGGTCCAATGTTGTTTGTTTCATTTCCGGGTTAAATAGCTGTGAACCACAGCCAACATTTCCTGTTTCAAGAATATAAAAATGACATTCTTTGACAGAAAGAACATCTGGAGATAGTTGTCTCAACACATCCCCAGGATCTTACATGAAACTGATGCTAAAATTCAAGTAATGTTGTATGGTTAGCATTGCTAATCCTTATGAAGCAACACTCAAGACGTAGATTTTGCTTTGTTCAAGTTGATCAAGCATACCAACCTTGACATAAAAGACACAGCTGGCCTCCATCGGGTCCATATCTTGCAACATCCAATATTGCACCCATCCGCTCAGTCAATACAATGTACAATAGTCAACGCTTGGAAACAGAACTTTCGACAAATCTGACCAGGCAAATCGGGCAAATTGACAAACCGATCCACACATCGAAGGCATAAAGGGAATGAAGGGCAGTGCGATCTGGAGGAAGACAGGGTCCGAGCCTGAGTAGTACTGCACAGCTTGCGATCCAAAAAGAAGCTTGCTGCCAAGAGAGGACATGAAATGCACTGTGTAAGAAACAATAAGAAAGAGAAATGGATCGAGTATTATGTCGATACAGAATCTGCTGTGGCATGATAGTAAGTTGAAGACGCAGAACTGCTGATTGTGAATGAGCAGGAAGATATGAGATCTGCTGTAAAAGTGGGATTGACAGCCAGAAAGACAGAATGAACATTTCAGGAAATGTTGAATGCTATCGGAGACAGTCTGAGCAATCTTCCAAGTTCTGACGATCAGGAGGATGCAGATGATCAGGATGATTACAAAGAGGATTCATAGCTGGGCACGCTGAGTAAAGATGACGAACCTGGCTGTGTGATGGGCACATTCTCTAACACGGTACTGCAACGCATGGAGAGAGTTCTGCAGCAGCAGATGAGGTTTGACAAATCAATGTAGCTTGGGTAAGGAGACAGTGCGGACTACTTCTGTGCCAGAGATATGAGATACAGTGCGGCCTATTTGGGCATTCTGGCAGTCATCCATCTGCAACTGGTGGAGGTTGTCGCCACACCTCCACGGACAACACTGCGAGAACAGATTGAGACACTTGATACGATCCCCATATCATCAAAAATGCTGCAAGGGACTTCACAAGCATGATGTAGTTATTAGAGACTATGTTGCGGGAAACCACAGTTGAACAAATGCATAGCTTCTCTCCTGCACAACATGGTACCCCATTTAGTATAAATAAAGCAATCGAAGCCTGGCAAACTCGTCAGCTTCTATCCATGCATATAGGCTCCTTAGCATAGTACCACATGGCAATCGGATTTGAACAAAGAATTGTTGATTGCTCCTGCGTCGCCAGGAAAATACATGGGCAAATTGCAATGTTTGACATCCTATCTTTTCGAAAAGCAAATCATGTACTGATGTTGCTACAAGATATCTTTTTGTTGCTTTCAGTGATGAAATTGTGAGAGAGGAAACTTTGTATGTCTATATGCAAGGGTTGTCCGGGCCATGCGAGGGTTCTATACTCTAAATCAAGTTGATAGATGACCACCAAACCTGATATCATTCTGTCCGTTATGCTTCGGTGAGAAAGCAATATCTCAATTAGAGATAACATATATTGGTACTATTTATGATAGTGATGTCATACAACTCCTGGAAGGAGTGATCAATGTGCAATGCGACCCTGTATGAATGACAACAGTCATGCTGTATTCACCAATGCATGCACTGCATGTCTTTCTGCTCAGCCCTATTGCACATGGTCGAGATTGTGAAAATTTCCTCTGATAGGTCTTGGCAATCATCAGGAAAAACATATTACGTTACATGTAATCTACCACAGGCTATATGGCCTACCGTAATCTCGCATAACATCAATAACACCAATTAATGCACAACACCCCAGAGCTGTTTTCGTTAACTCATGGTAATATACCTGTAATTTACTGATAGCACATCTGAATTATTATCGTAATGCAACTGTAGCACATGTATTATATACAGCAATTTTGGGATTGTACTATATATTCAAGAGTTACTTATTTATTTACTACTCTGACAAGCGTACAGTCTGACTCTCATCACTCCATCAAGCTTACTCCCACAACTCTGACATGCTCACTCTAACTCTGACATGCTCACTTTCTCCACTGATCTGCTCACTCACACAACTCTGACATATTTACTTTCCAACCTCTGATCTGCTTTGTCTCACTGCTCTGACATGATCATTCTCACCTCTCTAACAATGTGGCTTTGCAAGGAGCAAGCTGGTAGCGGTGGATCTGGCTTCGCTGGTAGGGGTGAAACTGATTTCGCTGGGAGCAGTGGATTGCGCTTGAGTCGGATCACACTGGTAACTGTGGAATGCTCACTCTCACCTCTGAAAATCTGGCTTCGCTGAGAGCAAGCTGTTAGCGGGGGATCTGGCTTCGCTGGTAGCAGTAGGTCTAGCTTCAGTGTGAGCAGTGGATCTGCCTTCGCTGGGAGCAAGCTGGCAGCGGTGGAATGCTCACTCTCACCTCTCTGACAATCTGGCTTCGCTGGGAGCATGCTGGTAGTGGTGGAATGCTCACTCTTATCTCACCGACAATCTGGCTTTGCTGGGCGCAAACTGTTAGTGGTGGATCTGGCTTCGCTGGTAGAGGTGAAACTAGCTTTGCTGGTAGCGGTGGATCTGGCTTCACTGGTGGGGGTGAAATTGGCTTCGCTGGGAGCAAGCTGGGAGTGGTGGATCGGGCTTCACTGGTAGGGGGGTGTTACCTAAAGTGTATGGAAGAATAATCAAAGCGAAAAATACCTGACACTAGTGATTGTGATGGTGGTGATTGTGATAGTGGTGATTGTGATGGTGGTGATTGTGATGGTGGTGATTGTGATGGTGGTGATTGTGATAGTGGTGATTGTGATGGTGCTGATTGTGATGGTGCTGATTGTGATGGTGGTAATGGTGGTAATGGTGATGGTGATGGTGGTAATGATGATGGTGATGATGGGGTTGGTGGTGATGGTGATGATGGTGATGGTGGTAATGGTGATGGTGGTGATGATGGATATGGTACTGACGGTGATTGTGGTGATGGTGATTGTGGTGTTGGTGATGGTGGTGGAGATGATGATTGAAAAAAGGGGTTGATGGAATGCATGCAGTATGAGAAATTTGCTTCATTCTGTCATTCGATATTACATATGGTAACACCCACATAACATTCTCATCACTCCTCTCTATTGGCGAAAGTACAGGGTAGGCTGTTATAATCTATTCGAAACCACCATAGCACAGTAGTAAGAGGGATAATGTATGTCAGTTACAGTTGCACCAAAGGTTTTTCCGACGATCAAGAAGGAGTTCAATGAAGAAAGGTGAGAAATTCAGGCTGCATTAATCAAAAACTCTTGAATGCATCTACATGATATAAATTGCCGGTCATATGCGCTGGAATGTAACAGGTTTATGCCATCAATTACTCTGATAGTGGGTGCAATGGGGGATCAGTAATTGAGAGGCGACAAAGCTTTTCGATGCAATTGAGAATGCAAGAAATGATTTATTGGCTGTCAATAATCAGTATAAGAATTTTGGCATACAATTATTGAACATATAATGAGTATTACGATGGGTTTAAGTTGAGAGTCAATGGAGCGTGAATGGTTTTTTAGCTTAGACTGTCGGCAATCAAAGGGCTGCATAGTTACATCTTTCAAAAGTCCAGTTATTTGTTGTCGTTACAGGTTTGAAAGAAATGGGACACACTTGTTGCCCAATTCTAGAAATGTGCGTCAATGGTGTGTCAATGATTATTGGTCTTGCATCATGGATAATCCAAGGGCTGTGCAATGGTACTTAACACATAATCAATATAATGGCCACCTTTCACCTCAAAACTGCTAACGAGGGCATCGCTACTATTTCCTAAGACTGCCCGGCAATGGAACATCAACAATTTTGCTTTTTGAATTTTTCATCATCCATGGTCTGCACAATGGCATTAATCCACAAGCGTAGTATTGGCCACTTGTCTTACCGTAAATACTTGCGATGGTATTCCTACTAGGTCCTAAAGATAGCTGACAATAGAGCATCGAATATTTGTGGTCTTGCATTCAGGTTTATCAGAGGGCCATGCTATGAAATCACGCCATAATCACAGTATTGGCCACCAGTCTGGGCAAATATGCTAGTCATGAAGTCACAACCACGTTGTAAAAATTATCATCAACAGAGAGTCAACGAAATTTGGCCTTGTGACTTGCATAATTAATGGGCTCTATAACTGCATTGACCCATAATCAAAATTATTGGTCGCCTTGATGGGAAAAAACGCTAGGCATGATATCGCTACCATGACCTAAGAATGAGTGTCAACAAAGCGTGGACAATGTTTGTTTATACGAGTTCAATAATGGATGGGCTGTGCAACTGTGATAACCCATAATCACAGTATTGGCCCCCTCTATGGGCAAAAATGTAAGTTACGATATCACTACCACCTTGTAAAAATAAGCATCAATGGAGCATCATCAGGTCTGGTGGGTATTCAGTAAGCTACCCTGCAAGCAATTGCATTGCATCTTTCCCAAATTGAGATCTCAGCGGACAGTCTTTTCAGCATGCCCTTGTATACAACTTCACAAATATGCATGCAATGTCTCACAGGTCAGACATTTTTCTAAAATGCTAGTTTTGACATCACTACGACTTCCCAACAACGAACAGTGAAGTAACCATCATCAATTTCTGGTCTTGTGACCTGGAAAATCAACAGACTGTTCAACAGTGGTAACCCAAAGTCAATTGATCAGCTACCGTTATGGGCAAAAATCCAACTGACAAAATTGCTACTGCCTCTGAAAAATGAGAGTCAACAGAGCATCAACAGTTTTTGTGGAGGTTTAGTATGGTACACTGCAATGAACTGCATTACATGGTTCCTAAATGTAGATTTTAACGGTCAGTCTTTTCAATACTTCCTCGTATACACCTTCAGAAATATGTATGTAATGTCTCACAGGTCTGACTTGTTTCTTTCTTGTCACTCTAGAGTCAATATTTCAGACCCGGCATTGTACTTTACAATAAGGTATCATTTGACAGTTTCATAAATCAAATTGCGCAGCTTTTAAACTCTGACCCCCATGGTGGATTCAAACTATTCAAATACCTTGTTGCTAGAGGTAATGATATCTTCCAAAAATAAATACGTCTTTATTCTTCCTTTCAGCAACCTTCCTTTGCAAATCATATTCGATGCTCTGTGGACTAGCATGAATGAAGATTCAATGTATTCTATAACTTTCGATGATTCGAGACATGCACTTGCATGACAATTCAACCTGCCTCGCGGAGATGAGGAGACTGGCATCCCTGGCATCGTGTGTATTGTTTGTCATCAAGTTCTTTGCCATCTATCAGATTATGAGACCAACTTCCTGGTGAAACACTTGCTGGCAAATGCGCACATAGCAAAGTTAAACAAACTAACACAGTAAAAAGTGACTCAATTGACTACTTTAACTGTTGATGAAACAGCGTTGGCCATACTGAAGAGACAAGGAAGTCGACAAATTACAATTGTACATTCGCAATAGAATTTCATATTCCACATTTGGATCATATCTGTAATGGGCGGGATAGGGCGTAGGTGATATTGGGAACTGAAATGTGTATCAGAAACAAACAAAGGGTGCTCGAAGTTCATATCGAGGGAGTCAAAACACGATCAGAGTGGAAGCTGTCTGAAAGTCATAACTTGCTTTGCTATACAAGAGAATGAGTAAAGAGCGAAGAACAGGAACCCCTTCAACACCAACAACACTATCTTTATAAACAATTGGTCTGCCATGCTCGAATCATGCTCCATGCCTCCATATACCATCCGAATCTTATCCCATGATCATACATACCACCTGCACAATTCCTTACCAATACAACCATGCCACATCGTCAAAGGTTGCAACACCTCAGACCACTTCCCCTCTCACACAAAATTATCCCGCCACCATCTCACTGGGTCCTCCGTATCTCCCAACCTCTGTTTTGTACAGTGACACAATTCCTTCCACACCATGCTCGAATCTCCGCCAATATTTCTAAGTACCTTCGTATTTCCTCTGTGCCATGACAGTATCCCCCTGTTAGGTTCGAGGTCCTCCGAGAACATCCACTAATGGTCCAGGCTTCCCAGGGTAAGATTGATGAAATTCCCCAACTGCTTGTAGCCCATCAACAAACTTCGCTGGCTCCCATGTAAGGGAATCATGATCCGTCCATCGAATCAGGTACTGTAGTTGACTCCGATATACTCGACTATCCTCAACACTAGACACTTGATATTCTTCTTCCCCATCAACCATCACAGGAAGAGGGGGCCCTACTCGCTGTCCAACCAAACAATCATCCGCTACGCGGTCCAACAGTGAATTGGATTGTAGCCAATGAATTCGTGTAGACATTGGTAACTCAAGCTCGTAGGCATATGCGGAGACTCTTTGGACAACTGTAAATGGTGCAAGCCGCTTCCAGTCGAGCTTCTGGGTTGGTCGGCTGATCTGTATATTCTGGGCTTCCAAACAAACCATAGATTCCACTTGTATATTCGGTGCCGGTACCGGCCCTCTATTTGTGCCCTCCTCCTGTACTGCCTGACTCCACCTCATCTCAACTCGCAGGTGTTTATGAATCTGTTCCATCATACCTTGAACTTGGTCCATGTCCAAGCGTCGTTGATCCCACGCCTCTGTGGGCTCTCCTGCAAACATCATCTGAGGATCCACACCCTGTCCTGGGAAGACCAGGGTACACTTGGTCAATTCAGACGTCCCGTTATTTGCAGCAAACTCAGCCAGGGGTAACCACTGTACCCAATCATCATGCTCATGATTTACAAATGCACCGAGGTATTGTTCCATACAGGAATTCACTCGTTCGGTCAGGCCATCCGTCTGTGGATGAAACGCTGTGGACATCTGCCGAGCAATTCCCAGCCAGCTACATATATGCCCCCAGCAAGTGTAAGCAAACTGTGGACCTCAATGTGAGACAATCGTTACTGGTAAACCATGAAGGCGTACAATGTCTTGTAAAAACAACATAGCCAACCCCGCAGCATTTATTGTCGTATGGGATGGGATGAAATGTCGCAAGTTTGAAAGTGTATCCACTACCACCCAAATCGCATCAAACCCCTCACATTCTGGCAGCCCTACCACGAAATCCAACGCGATATCATCCCCTGGTTGCTCGGGTACTGATAAAGGTCGAAGTACTCCAAACGTTGCATGTCTCGAGGTCCGGGAGAGTTGGAAGGAGTGACAATTCCGTACATATTGATCTCCTTGCTTCTGCATCTCCGTCCAGTAATACTGCCTATCCAAAAGGTCAAACGTTTTCGCCCTCCCTGGGTGTCCAGCAAGTGCGGTATCGTGGTGAGCTTGTATCAAGCGTATCCTTAACTGATCATCCTCCGGAACACAACACTTTCGTCGATACTGAACCCTCCCATCCTGTTCAGTACATTCCACTACAGTAATCTCTTTATGGCTGCCATTCGCTCATATAGCTTTAAGTATGTTTCCCGACGACGGGTTAGTCTCTTATACTTCATTCAAAAGATGAATTATAGATGGATGGCCCTGTATGGGCGGACTATCCGCCAACAAACGCAATTGTTCCGGTAGGTTCTGTGGCTTTAGAACTTCCTATTCCATATTTTTAAATCTCTCATCCCCCTCCTCAGGGAGGTCTCCCGGCCTCCATGTCAATGCATCCGCCTTTCCATTCGATTCACCTGACCTATCAACTATCTGGTTGTCGAAACATGTGAAAAATTCTGACCAGCGAGCCTGTTGGCAATTCAGGAGCTTGTTTCTCATAAAATACTCGAGGTTTTTATGGTCAATAATCAGCTGTAACGGGTACACAGCACCTTTACACTCGGGTCTCCATTGCTCAAGTGCCGTAATAATTTCCATCAGCTCCTTCTCATATATATCATATTTGCATTCAGCAGGCATATGCTTCTTCGAGAAGCATGCCACGGGGCGGAACACTCCCTCATCAACGTATTGTGATAATACTCCTGCAGATACATAATTCGAGGCATCTGTTTCAATTATAATCTCCCTGTCATGGTCAAAATGGCGGAGGGCAGGCACCGTAGTCAATGCAGTTATTATAGTATCAAGAGCCAGCTGTTGTTCTGATTCCCATACGAATATTTTACCCTCCTTGGTTAACCTGGTCAAATGTTCCGCTTTTCGGAATATTAGGAATGAACCGTCGATAATAATTGCAGAATCCAAGAAACTGCTGTACTTCGGAAAGTGTATTCAGAGGTCCATTCTTGGTCTTCTTTTCCTGACTCAAATTCCGTACTGTCTCAAACTTATCTCCATCCATAGAGATGCTCTTTGTTGATATAATCAATCCCAAATACCTCACAGGTACCTTATGAGACTTGCACTTCTCCGGTTTCAAATGCAATCCTGCTTCCAACAACTGTTGCATAATCCACTTGGTATGGCGAACATGTTCCTCCTCAGAATGGCTATATATCAGGACATTATCCAAATATGCTGACACAAAATCATCCAGCGCCTCCCTGATTGCATTATTAATGTATCCTTGACAATCGGCTGCTGTATTCGTCGTTCCAAATTGCATCACTGTGGGTTCAAACAGTCAATATCTGGTCTGAAATGCGAGCTTATGTTCATCCCCCTCCTTCACTCAGAGTAAATTTTGAGCCCCTTGTACATCCAACTTGGTATATATATGTGCTTTACCGAAAAGATTTAAAGTATCTGTTATTAGTGGAAGTGGATACCAATTCTTAATCATTTTGCTATTGATATGCCAATAGTCAATGCAAAATCGCAGCCCTCCATCCGGCTTCCTCGCAAACACAACCAGTGTGGCAAACGGTGGTGACGATTGACAAATTAACCCTTTCGACATATTTTCTTCAAGCCACGCCTTCAGGACAACTAACTCAGTTCTTGACATGCTATGTAGGAGTTCCCATATAGGTGTCTCCCCTTCCTTCAAATTGACTTCGTGATCAATGCTGGATAAATGAGGCGGGAGCCCATCTGGTAATAACTCACTGAACAGTGGGAGGAACTCAGGATACTGTTCGGGAACAATCTCCTCCAGGGGGTGTTCCTTTAATACTTTGGCCTCAATAGCTTTATTAATATTATACAATGATGCCTTAAACACCGATAATCGTTCTTCCCTCACCGTTCAGAAAAATCAAGTTCCATTCAACGTAACAATATTTCCTAGGAACAGTCTCTGTGGTCGTATCTCTGGTTCAAATATATCCCTGGCCAAATATACTGGTTCCGGAGATTCTTCTGTAACTCCTTGCACAGTTACTGGTGCATCATGACAATGTGTGGTGCAATATTGTGACCCAAATATAACAGTATTCGATGCGAACCGTACCGCTATGTCATGTTATCATACCTAGGGGATTCGAAGAACAATAGAATAATGTCCCAACTTTGTAATAAACATAGGCAATTGTTCTTCATGGTCTTGAATCTTCATTCCAACTTTAGCAATCTGTGTAATATCTCCTGACTCAATAGGTCTTCCATCAATTACCTCGACCTGTCTTCTTTCCTTCCATTCCTGAAGGGGCATCTGATGATGGCGAGCAAAATCTTGCTCCACAGATGCAATGCCCATAGCTCCGCACACGATCAGTGCATGTGTCGGTATTTCTCGATTATTCACGGTCAATGTACAGGTTATAACCAAATGTTTTCCTTCCATTGACCCTTCTAATACCTCCACCTTGCTAACTGAAAGATGCGAAATCCCAAACCATTTTAACACATCTAAAACAACCCATTTCCCATCAACCAAAGCGCCATCCTGCTTGGGTTGATTGATTCTTTTCCCGATTCCTCGGAACCTTCCCTGGTTTCTACTTCCTTAATGTCCACTCCAGCCACCATGAACATCTGAACCTTCTTCCTCACCACACATTCTGCCACCCTGTGGTTAAACCCACCACAGTATAAACACCTTCCATCTGCAAATCTCTTTGCTCTCTCTTCCACTGAAATGCTCATCTTGCCCATGCTGAGATCCATAGGCATGGGTCCGGTATACCCAGCAACTGTAGCAGTGAGAGCTGTTTTGGGAGAATTCAGCAGTGCAGGGGCCCTGGGGGAAGTGAAACCTACTGCTCCTCCCCTATTCTGGGCCGCTTTCTCCACTCATCGCTGGTGGATACGATTATCCCGCTTCTGGCAAACTGTGACAAATGCAGGAAGTTCCTCAGGCATATCGCTATAGGTAAACAAATCTTTCATCTCCTCTAATAGCCCCATCCAAGGAGCATTCCTTAAGGCCGAAGGATTGCAATTAAGGTTGGCCGCACCAACTTGAATCTTAGTGTACTACTGAGAGAACTCGCGCTTCTTGTGCTTAATCTCCCGCATTTTCCGTTCCGTGGTGGTTTCTCTATCTGGGTCGCCAAAAGCTGCTGCCACGAGTTGTATCAAAGCTGGTAGATCGTCCAGTCCTATCGTTCCGTCTTCCCTAATGTGGGGTACAATTTGACCCAATGGAACGCCCCTTAGGTGGTTGAATAAGTAGCGCATGTTTGACTGTTTGTCGTGAATGCTGGCGGGTTTGTGTTGTATGACCATCTGGAGTTGAGCAATCCAGCCTCTCAACTGAGTTTGTTCCGACCCTGAAAAGTCTGGGGAGTCTGGAAATTTCTGGCCTCGCTCTTCCAGAGCCTGGGGAGTGGCTGGGGGCGCCCTGGCTGCCAACCTCAAGGCATTCGCCAACTGTGTCCTCAAACTGCGGACATCATCTCCAGATTGCTGTGTGTCCTGGGCCATGTCCGCTAGTTCTTGTCAGTGTTCTTTGTTCGTCCCTGGTGCTGCAGGTCTCCTCCTGGCTTCATCCTGTTCATCTCTCAGAACCTGTATCTGATTGTCGATTTCCGTGTGGTCGCACTGGCGGGGAAGGCATTGTTATTACTTCAGGTCTGTAATTTCCTTCAGCAGCTTGATGATTTGAGCTGGGTTGTTGCACACCCTCTGTACCAGGTCCGCTGGTTCCGTGTACTGGGCCACCCATAGCAAAACCTCCTGTGACTATCTCAGCCTGTCTTGTATTTCCTCGAATCCTACACTGTCAACCGTGGCATTCAGGATTTCTCTGATCAGCGCCTGGTCATCAACAGAGACCAGGGCTTCTCTTTCGTGCTGATTCAATCTTGACATCGCAACGAATCAGGCACATCAACCAGTGCCAATTATAGGCGGCGATTTTGGAAGTGGTCGAGGTCTAAGGTACTACAACAATCAGGTGAATCGCGAGAGATTCAGCTGTTGCTGCTGCTGCGTGTCCAATTGTCGACTGGGTTCCTACACGGTTATGTCTTTCGCAATCACAGGCTTTCTCGGGATCACAATCCATAAAGAGACCAACATGTAGTCTGTGATACTTTGTCCAATGCTGTCCAAACACTGGATTGTTAATATCCAGACCACCGCCTGCTCTGGCGGCATCTGTCCAATAAGTATTCCAAGGGTAGGCAACGTCTGACTGTTTACCAAAATAAGCCTACAGAGGTTCTGCCTCAAAGGTTGCAGTCAATATAGATTTGATTCATTCGAAAGCATTCAAAGGTTCAGGTTCAAAAACAAGGCAAGAAACTCCCGCGTGACCAAATCTAGTTGTTCGATAAGTAGAATTACTTTCGTATTCTTGCATTCGAATATGGTGATCAGTGTGGGTATTGACATATATCAAATCCAGTAAGTCAAAATAGTGCCTCGACGACATTGTCGCAAACATGTATCCAACAATGGTTCGATGCTAGGTAAATCCAACAAAAATACAGCATGGTTTGGAACAATACTTACACCCTGTGGAGGAATGTAGGCACATTTGATATCAGGTATGATATAATGGGACTCGTCCTAGTGTAACTGGCGGGATTGGGCATAGGTGATATTGGGAACTGAAATGTGTATCAGAGACAAACAAAGGGTGCTTGAAGTTCATATTGAGGGAGTCAAAACAAGACAAGAGTTGAAGCTGTTTCAAAGTCATAACTTACATTGCTATTCAAGAGAACGAGCAAAGAGAAAAGAACAGGAAACCCTCCAACGCCAACAACACTTTCTGTATACACAATTTGTCTGCCACCCTGGAATCATCCTCCATGCCTCAATATACCATCCCAATCTTATCCCATGATCTTACACACCACCTGCACAATTCCTTATCAATACAACCACGCCACATCGTCTGCTGTCACAACACCTCAGACCACTTCCCCTATCATACCAAATTATGCCGCCACCATCTCACTGGGTCCTCCGTATCTCCCAACATCTCGGCCTTTCTATAACACAATTCCTTCCACACCATGCTCAAATCTCAGCCAATATTCCTAAGTACATCCTTATTTCCTCAGCGCGATGACAATATCCATATTGACTGAATTGAAAGACGAGACGCTCCAAACCGGTATCTAAAAACTTTGTAACTGACAAATTGCACCATGACACCTGGAATTGCTACCTCATGTGAGGTTTTGTTTTGGCGCATCTGCCATCAAACACGAGATCTAACCTAGAGCTACGGTGGTCATGTAATGCATTTCGCAGTGAGCTGATGCTACTGTCAGCCAGTACACTTCGCAACATTTGCCAGAGGGAATACTCACTGAGAGTGGATGCAAGTAAGAAACAGTTACCATCAAGAAATGATGTTAGTTTAGCTTTAGACGGGTGGACATCAACCAACTAATCGGCCATAATGTCAATCATTACATACGATATGGATCGAAACTAGGGATTGCGAGATGTAATAATAGATTCAGTTGAGTTTAATAGCCCATTCTTCTCCAGGTTCGGCAGCAAATTAAGGATACCAGGTCAAGGAACACCATACTGGATGATGGTTTGCGATAGATCTAAAGGATGTTCATGCTAGTTTTGAGTGTACTGATGGCCGTAAACTAGGAATTACAACTGGTAACGTGTCATCCAATGACTCCATGACTCATGACCAACAATCCACCCTGGAGGCCTCTGGAATCGAGTGGCCTCCATCGAGCACCACATTCCACGCATGGCACATGTTGTTCAGCTTGCTTTAGGTGCAATCAGGAGCAGTCTCAGTGGAAACGGGTGCACAAATTCTTGGGAAGCCCAGGAGCGCAATCAGCAATTTGGAGAGAATGAAAGCACAGAGGAAGGGAAATATCAATGACTTCGAGAAGAGGGCAATGGTAGAATCAACAACATGTCAGCCATGAGACAAAGTTTAACAAAGAAAATTGAGTCAGTACGTATTTCATGTAATTTTGGAAGTCCTGAAACTGACCTTCCTATGGTGGCGAATGCTTGCTGTATTGATTACACTAACACCCAGTCATCCAAACATATTCATTGACTACCAAGCTGCCTATGTACGAATTGCAGTATTGCCAATCATAGATGTGCAAGCACTGTGGATTTCCAAATTGGAGTTGCTTAGGCAAGCCTACCTACTACGAAAATTGACCTGCAAGTGGCTCAAGAACCCAAAATATGGTCAAAACCGCACACTCTTCACAGCAAATGATATATTCAACCACTGGCTGGTACATTATTGAAGGTTTGAGACCATTATGACAATGGACTCTGCGGAAATCGAAATGGTATATGTTTACTTTCGATCACTTTGTCACAGTTTACAATGACATGTTCGATCATATGGTTGGCATTATGAGACCTTTATCAAACAAGAAACGTCAATGGAAGGAACAGATATACTTCGCTATCACGTTGTGTGATAGTAGTAGTCGCAATACTTTACTGAATTTACTCCAATGACCGTTATAGTTTCCAATTTGCCACAGATTCGAGATCCTTTTCCGAACCTGTAATTGTTTGAGAAGCGGGACCAGGGAATGAATACTAATTCTGAGCACAAGACTTCCTATACCACCAATTACCAAGAGGCATTTCTGAAGTAAGTGGACAATCAATACAGTGCCAAACATAGATGATTATCTGTTATTACATCAGCAAATTGTAGTTTGGTCACTGGGAGACTCCAGGAGTATTTGAGAGGATGTGGAGTGTCAACTTGGATGCATCAATTGCAGGAGAGTATCAGACCCTAGGAACACACTCTGCTGGGCTTTCAGAGTAACTGGGAGATCTGATAACTGATACAGATGTACCCTGGAAGTGATTGTGATTAGTGTGGGAATACCTTGGAGCAGTGTACAGAACTTCAGGTCCACCTGGGAGCACCTGGAAGCGCCACTGACAACGCTGGGAGCGCCGATGATACGCGTTGGAGCTCAGATAAAGATTTGGGGAGTATGTCGAATCGAAATCGAGCAGCATGGCAAAAACAAAGTCCTCATTGCGAACGCTGCCAGTATGCGTAGAATTCATACCAACTACTGATTATTCAACGATTTTTAAACTCGTGTATTTCATTTGTATTCTCCTCTAGATGTCTATTAAGATACCCCTTCACACTCGGAATATCTGAACTGACAGCAGGCGGTAGTTGGGAGCGATTCCAGGTGCGTGTACACTGAACAATCGAGTGAACTGCCAGATGGACTGCAAGATCGTGAACGAGCAAGATTGAAAATACACTTTGAGCCCCTGCTCATGGAACCTGGACGCTGTAATCGAGTGAGTCGGCAGATACACTTGGAGGCCTTGATTAAGCAAGTTTGGAGATATGCAGTTGGAGGTGATGACCATGTGATTTTGGAGGCCTTAATCGAGCGAGTTTGGAGAGGAACTTGGAGGCCATGATTGTGCAAACTTGCAGGCCATGGTCGCGTGAGTCTACACTAGTGTTAGCAACGGTTCCGGGTTACCCGGCGTTGGTCCGGGTTGGAACCGACCCGAAGGCCCCGGTCCCAGTCAAGAACTGCCAAGCAACCCAACCCGCTCTGGCTTGGCGGGTTTGTTACCCGGACCGGACATAAACCCGCGGTTTTTGGCCGGGTTGAACCCGGACCGCGGTTCCATATTTGCGGTTCCGGCAACTGTCGCTCCAATTAAGTATTTGAGTTCTGATCGTATCACAATATGATCAGTACGCAGATTGTGCAGTTTTAGCCCCTCTTTCACCTCCCGCTGTCAGATTTGCGATTGGACCAATATTCATTGATTCGCTGTGAAATCACATCACATTTGGGGCGAAATTCCCGGGTTTTCGATAGCGACTCGACGGATATTGGTCCGACCGCAAATCTGAGAGCGGGAGGTGAAAGAGAGGCTAAAACTGCACAATCTGCGTACTGATCATATTGTGATACAATCAGAACTCAAATACTTAATTGCAGCGAAAATTGTGGACTTGTAACACCGGGTTTATGGTGGTAAAACCGGCCCAATGGCAACGGTCCGGGTTTTCGTGTGGTAAGACCCGTTGCAACGGTTCGGTTCTGGGTCGGAACTGGACCCGGAACCGACCCGGCGATTTGGAACCGTTGCTAACACTAGTCTAGACATACATTGGAAGACCATGATCAAACCAGTTTGGACTTGTACTTGGAGGCTGTGATTGATAGAGTTTCGAAATACACTTGGAGGCCATGACCAAGCAAGTGTGTCGATGCCCTTGAGCCCGTGATCGAGCATGGTTGGATAAACACTTGGTGTGAGTAATCCACTAAGACTGGACGAGTACATGGAGGCGGTCGATGGACAACACGTCGGGTGCTAAGACTGTACTTAGCAGTTAGCTAACATGCACTTGTGGGAATGTGACGAGGTGAGTTCACCATTGAGCGGGCGTGGAGAGCTGGCTGATGGCGGTTGATCATGTATGGAGGCACACCTGAAGCTGATGCTACATTTAGACATCAACTCGGAATCGGGAGAATGAAAGGAAGAAAAATAATCTTAGGTGGATGCTTTACTCTGTAAATGCTGTACTTGGTGTATGTTTGTACCAAGTATATGCTTGTTCTTGGTGTATGCTTGTACATGGTGTCAACTTATAATCATGGCATGGAGAGATAGAGAGGGATGAGGTAACTTTCTATTCTGCGATGATGGTAGAGTTGTACCTGATGAGGGGAGAGATGGGGGATAAAGATGAGATTGATGTGGAGAATACAAGCGGATATGACATAACAGAGGTGTGACTTGCCTGATTTGTTGGAAAGAGCTCCGGTCAGTGTTTTAACACACTGTACCGGGACTCATACCTGCTGTATCGGGGATGGCACATTGACTCTCACACCAACTTCTCTGATGTCCTAGTTGTTAAGCTTGATTTGTCCCATCGCCTCTCATCTCACACTTTCTTGTCCTCCCCTCTACCATCACCTAAGTACAGGAAGATTAGTTATCCCTCTTTATCTCTTCATGTCACGATCAAGGTTAACACCTAGTAGAGCATACACTGAGTGCAACATACACTGAGCACTGCATACACCGCATACTGCATCAGCTCAACATCGACTTTGTCCCGCTCACTGCCAGTCTCTCATCAATTCACACAAATTGCTGTACATAATTCTCTACATTCCCACAATTACGGGTTGACTATTGAATGGAGTCTGAGTTCCTGTCTTGCCAACCGCCCAAACTACTGCCTCCAGATTTGCCGCCACCAAGTACTCCTCAGATCTCGCTCGATCGTGGCCTCCAAGTGCATCTCCAAATTTGCTTGATTATTGCATCAAAGTGTTTCATGAAACTCGGATGATCTCGGCGTCCAAGTGTATCTGCAAACCTCAACGATTCTGGCCGCCAAGTTCGCACAATCACTGCCTCTAAATGCATCTTGAAACTCACACAATCACAGCCTTCAATTGGATCAGCAAATTTGCTCGATTACGGCCTCCCAGTACATCTTCAATCTCGTTTGATCACTGTCTTAGAGTGCATCTCTAAGCTCAGTTGATCAAGATGTAGTGAAACAGTGGAGGTGGAATGCAGACAGCCCATCATAAACTTTCAGCTGTACCTGGCATGTCATCCGAATCGAATTGTTATGAAATAGTGGTTCTGCCTAATGGAGGGTACGAAGAGGGTGAGAGAATATGAGTAGATACCTGGCCATGATGAACCAAGCAAATGGCATGGATCTGTGAAAGCTTGGCAGAAATACGTGAGGAACCACACAAATTGCGTAGATATATGAAAGCTCGGCAGGAGTGTGTGAGACCAAGAGCTAGAGTGTGTATTTCGTATAATGCGGTGATGTCTATCTACATCAGGGTCTCAGAAATATCTATTCCCTGTCCCTGAGTCCATTGCCGTTATCCCTCTGTCTCCAAATGTATGTATCCAGAGAGACTTAGACAATACATGCCATATTATGCCGTAGCAAATCATATGACTGTAACAAAGATGAATATGATAAACAAAATGCCTGGTGGTTGTGGAACTCTAATTACTACTACTGTGAGAATATGGTACCAAGTCTCCTGCAGAGCGTGCGCAGAGGTCTCAGCTGCTCGCGAAGTTTCCTGCAGATCTGCACTGATGTCTCATGTGCTGTTGAAGTCTCCCGCAGACCTGCGCAGAGGTGTCACCAGCTTCAACCTTTGACTATTGTATTCGTCAAATCATGTAGCATTCTGAATCCATCTCCATAAGTGGAGGTGCTTTCAGGAGCACCTCAGATTGCTCTTGTAGAGTCTGAGAGCACATTGCAAAGCTCTAGGTGGGGCTGGGAGTGTCTGGAAGTACTTAGAAGTACTGGTTAGGGCTATCGGAGCGACTAGGATGTTTGATCATGGTTTCCGGACTGATTTACATTTTGATAATGTACACCCAAAACAATCCAAGCGATAATCTCTTCCGATCCTCAGCAGCTTCGGCATCTGGTCAATGTTCTACCGACCTATATGAGTTGTCCAGCAAAAATGAAGAATATGTAATGCCTAGACAAGTAACGGAAATGACACCCGGAGAATGCACTCGTGCAGTATGCGTACTTACTGCTCCAATGCTCAATTTAACTTTACCGCATGAATTACAGAAGCACTGGGGCCATGTTAATCAGAATCAGAATCAGGTCCACTCTCATCCTATTGCGATTACCAATGCATGTTGGATACCAGATATTACCGACTGGTGGCACCAAAAGGAAGAAACGCAGTCAAAGTAGATTGATCTCCCTAATGTGGCGCGTGATGTAGTCTCTATCATGCCACATGGTGTCGGTGTGGAGTCAAGAATATACCTGGGGTGAGACATAATCAACTGGAGGCAGTTAATAACACCAGGTGCGATGCTTCACGACATAGTCGTGGTTAGGTAACTCGCTTGAGCCATTAATGGAATACTTGCAGCTGATAACACAGCATTGGATATGTTGGAATCTGGAATCGACTTCGAATTGAATATGAAGGCAGAGCAAAAATAATTTCCCATAATGGCCAAGGTCTACGACATTTTGGAGAAGTCGCAGGGTAGGCAAAACCTATGTGCTACACAGCAGGACTGTCGCAGTCAAGTCAGGCAAATGACTGCCGTAGGTTTCATTTCAGATACTGAAGAGATTGTCAAATCATTCTGGTTGAACTTTCAACATGATGGTGTAGCTGCATTAAAGTTGTTGGAATGGTTACGTTTCCCATAATCTTTGTCTGTAAAGATTCTTCCTGGTAGATGAACTCAAGAATTAAATGTCTGTTCAATGAGAAGAAACGACTGTCATCAATCAGAAATTGATGAGGATAGTACACCTCAGAGCATTGCTGATACCGAACATTGGCTCAACTGGAATGGTGACTTGGATGATCCAATTGAGAGTGAAGATGACTGGGAGGCAGATGATGAATCTGAGGTAAAGCTAGACAATTCCATTGATGATCCGGAAAGCACAGAGCAGGGCAATTTGAGTGCCGCACCAAATGTTCCTGGATTGATTCCGCCAACACAAAGGTTAAAGATATAGGCTGAACAGATTTCAATAACAGTCAATGCAATGGAGACAAGGACAATTAATGGCAACAAGACAAAGTAAGACAGAAATGGTCAACATGATTTCACCATGGTCTATATGTTGCTTGACCAAACATATCACTTCGAGAAATATTATTAGCACATGGTGAGCGGTCATATGGGAATTTTAGTTGAAAATCCGAAGTATAGCAGGCTACACAAATCCTTCAGCAATATATATATGTTTTGGCAGAATGAAAGCAAACAGTGGAAGAACATTACTAGGTTCGGCTTTGCCAAAGTGCCAAATCTCAATCCGGCATGAAGGCAAGCAATGTGATAAAATGATTTGGCATTGAAGACTTGATGGCAGTGGATTTTGACTATGCAATACATTAAAATGAGTGTCAATGGAGGGTGAACAATTTTTGGTCTTGAAAATATTGTAATTGAAAAGTGAGTTTTCGCTTTTATGCATAACCACCAGATTGGCAGCAATTATAGGCAAAACAGATAGTAACACAGTCAGCGCCCCGTTCTCAAAATCAGTGTCAATGACTTTTTGTCTAGTACATCACGTAATTAATGCGTGATTTGGTTGCTGTTATACAAAATCAAAGTATTGGCAGCCTTTATAGGCAAAAGTGTAAAAGATACAGTCGCTGCCCCATTCTGACAATGAGTGTCAACAGGGCATCAATGATTGATGATCTTACATTTATGTTGATCTAACTGGCGATTGAACGCAGCCATCTATTAACCACGAGTTGGCAGCCATCATATGGAGATAATCAAGAGATAATCCCGTGACAGCCTCCAGGACAACACAAACTTGATTCATTTTCCAAGATGCAACTCATTGTTCATGTATATTTTAGCCTATAAAACCCGTCAAAACTTCATATATTGACAACCATGGCGACATTGGGCGTTGATTAACCATGATGCACAGCCACCAATCGTTGACCCTATGTTGACAATGTGTTTCAATACTGCGCAGGGAGCACGTTGCTTTCTCAATTGGGCACAAAGGCGGCCAATACTTTAATTAAATCTAAAAATGACCAAATTACTATGTCATTACCTGACTTACCAGACTATAAATCACTGACACTCCATTGATATTCATTTTGAAGATAGGGCAGGGAGTGTGTCTCTTTCTCTTTTGCCTAACAAGGCGGCCAATACTTCAATTATGTATAGCAATAACAAAGTCACTTCTTAATTAACTGACTGACAAGAATAAGTATTATTCACTCTGCAATGATACACATTGTTACGAGATAGTAGCAATGACATCGCTTACGTTTTGACTCGTAATGGTGACAAAAACATTTATTAAACACCACAGCGACTGAGTCTCTCAGTCATTACCTGACTTCCAAGACCAAAAATCATCGACGCTCAGATGACAGTCATTTTCACAATGCGGCACTTCGGTATAATGTTGAATTGTTTGGAAGTTATAACTGAACCACTCAGCAACTCTGCACAGCCACACTGATGCTTCCAGATACTTCCACATGCTTCCAGATAGGCTGAATGCAAACCGATGAGCTGTCAGGTGCTTGGAGACTACTGCCCAGAGACTCTTCAACACTCCAGGAGTTGTGGATCAGAATATAAGAATATCTTGAAGAGTGTATAGTTGTCTTCAAAATACCACAAAATCAAACAATTACAATGTGCTAATTTTTGAGCTATTGGGAGCATTGGCCACATCACCAAGATTATTTCGGTGCACCTCAAACCTGGAGCCATGCCCACCGGAAGTAATTATTGTAATGTTTTTGACAAATAGTTCAGTTCAGTTAACTATGTTCCTCCTGCACACCTTGCTTCATGCATTGTAACTTAATATTCTGTCTAGTAGCAATTGAAATCCACTTGATGATTTACAATCTATATGCTATCAATTCTAACAGATGCAGCATTCTCTTGCACCAAATGTCCCGGTCCAATAATTGCTCTGACATGTTCAATACACATCTTATCACTCTGTTTGACAACCCACATGAACCCGTCAACAAAATCAGCCCAACCATGCTGATCTTCGTTGAAATCACCACCACATATTCTTGAGCTTGAGGACATAATGTCCATTGTGCAGTCTTCTTACACCTCTTGGAACTGGTGGATATCATTGTTCCGGCGGGTAGGTGCTCCGCAAATTGGAGAATCAGATTCAGTGGAGTCCTGCTGCAGCAACATACATGAAGAGAAAGAACATGGCCTTGAAAGGTGTTAGTGAGGTCACTGTTTATATATTGGACCTGGCTGCTATGATATTCAGGCATGATCCCTTGGTTGGCGTTGTTATATTCTACCTTGCAATCAAGTCCCAGACACTCAACAGATAAAGGGCAGTGAAATGGTTGACAGTAGTACAACAGTTCATTCTGAAGTCAAATAAATATACTGTCCTTGAGTGTATTGTGATCATATCTGAGCACCAGTCTGCAAACTTCATGTCCCCAGTCCTCTTCAATTTGTGTATGGAATAGCTGTCCAAAGTTGGGAATTCTGAAATCCTCTGATGCATCTCGGAGTATCGTTATTTTGATTCTTCTGCGCGCTCCACGGACATGGGTTTCTCTCATATGATTTACCTGTTCTGATACGGGGTGGACTAATTGTTCTTCCAGGAAATGCCTAAGGCTTAGAAGATTGGCTCTGTGAGTACTTCACGGTATATCGGTAGCAGATCGTAGGTTGCAGACATTTGAGGAGTCAATATCATACCAGAATTGAAGTGTAAGATGAGACAGTGTCTCAACCATATAGACAAGACCGGTGCACAGATCATTCTGCTTGAGAATCTCTCGAAAATAAGTGACATGTTTTGTAGATCTATATGCCTTTTTCAAATTGACGAGATGTAGCCATTTAGAAATATCAGTGGTGATATTGTTGCCAGAACCAATTCGCTGAATTGCCTGGGATACAAGACCAACAAGATGCATCTCCGGATATCCGAAATGAATTACACAGTGTTCAATGATTTTCATGAGTGAACACAAATTGCCTTCCACCAAGCTTCAAACTCGACCAAGTGGAAGGACAGTTCTTTCTTGAACTGCATCTGCTGATTCACAGTAATACCAAAAAGCTTCCTCTCCAGCGGATTCACAATGTAGTCTGTATCAGCGATACTCCAGGTGGTTGCTTCAGTCTCAGCATTAGATCAACGGACCTGAAATGCCACATGCTTGTTTGCAGTCATGTTTGCCACTTAACAAACATCCTCTTCTGCAGCAGTCTTTATTTGAACAAGTTTTTGGGCGAATTAGCTTATGGAACCAATTGCCTTAGTCCCAACTCACTACATTAGTGGCTACTTATGATGCTGGAATAATTTATCAAAATGCTTACATTTAACAGGTGTCACTTGATAGATTTTGCAAACCCATTGCCGTTTCGCACTCTGCCCATTAGCATTTAACAATATGGTTGGCGCTTGTCGGGTTCTATTCAGGTGCACCTGAAATTGCTTTCTGTTTGTTGTTGTAACCTTTGCAGCCCCATACACATAAAACTCCACCGCAGCACATATTATATGAATCATTTCTTCCAGTAACCGATTGGATTCACTTGCTACAACTTTATTCACAGAATCCACTCTTGGCTCCCAATACCATTTCATTTGGGGTTGTGTCCAGCGCAGTTTTCCTGTCATCCTTCGAGCAGTTAGGAATTGTATCGCAATTCACTGCCAGTGTTCCAATTATGCCCCGGATCAGTTTTACCTGCCAGGAGCTGCTACTCATCAAATCAAATGGTATACAGAAATACTGGGGGTATGGATATTGTGGTGCCGATGTGAATTGATTGTCATATAGATCCTTCACATTACTTCTTGTCAGGTATTTGAGCAGCCAGTGCATTAAATCTTTAACTCAACCTAAGAGCAGCTGATGCAATTCATCAGGCTGCCAATGGAGATAGACATTGCACAGAGGGTATTGCCAGAACCGGTTTCAGAATGAATGAACACCAAAAGTGTGCAGATCATCCATGTTAGTTTTGTCCAGAGGCTTGAAGTAATCATTTTGATCTGTTGAGGTATCGAGTGGGTGAAAAGTGGAATCCACCATCGGCGCACCTTTACCAATGTCCCAGATCTGACATGAGCCATATGAGACTGTAGAAATCATGACTTGTTCTGGTTAATCTCTGACCTAGGCCACCAAAACAGCGTAACATTGTCTATGGGATCCATCAGCACAATTCCATTGCAAGCCAGCACCAGTTATATCAAGATTCCGGAGTGGGGACAGCACATTTCCAACTGTCGACTGCCATGCCTTGTATGTATTTTTGGCAGTATTCAGGGGACATGGGATTAGCCCAACAAAAATCCAGCCGCGCTTTTGAGGTGTCCAGTAGATATCATTTCACATATTACCAATTGTCAAATACAGCAGCCAGGCACACTGATCACCCGAAAAATTGGTCAATTGAGTGTTGTCAGATGCACAAATGACTGCCCCAATTGTTGCCCTGGCAGGAAGCTGATCTGGTTTATCCCACCACCAATCACCCATGTTCACCTGAGTGTATACTCGGCGAGTTTCCTAGGCTGCAAGGTACACCGGTTCAAAATCGTGGTGTACCTGAAATTGGAGATGCGGCAAACGGAACTGTAAAGATTTGAACATATCGCTGTAGTATGATGTTCCAATGATTTTTGAATGATCTTAAATCCAACTGTCATCACTGAGCCCAATATAGAGTTGAGGGACAAGGTTTCACAGTGCATCTGCTGATTGGAATGATTTGATTATGACATTGTCCAGTCCACACCTCAGATGAGATTTGTGCACAGTTCAGTTTGCAGGCTAAATGATCAAGCCTGTTGCAAGTTGTGTGCTGACCAAAATGGATGCCATGGATTCGGTTGATCGGAGTACTTGCGATGCTTGTTATACAATCCAGTTGCTTTGCCATATGCTTTTCCCGCCAGAATTTCCACTCCAACTACCTGACATTGAGTCCTTGTTGTTGTTGGAGCAGGAGTATATGTCAGAGCAGGCTTCTGGGTGTCTATAGTATCTTTATCGGGAGTACCTTCAGCTGGTGGGGCACCTGGTATATTGTCTAGGGTGAGATCATCAGTTGACTAACTCATCGATAGCCAGTCAGTTGCACCAACTGAAGTTGTACCATGATCGTTCAGGCCGATCACAGCCTGCAGGAGGTCAAATCCAATCAGGTAATTGCCCTTTAGTCTTCGATATTCGGTGCTATTGTTGATGGTGAGCCTCGAGTAGGTTCTCAGCAGTTCATTTGTTCTTACGGATAAAGCAGATAACGTGTTTCCAGCAAGTGATGCCCATATTCAAGATATGGTCCGGAAACTAATATTTGGATGAATCTTGATGATGTTTCAGTGGTTGATTTGGTGCCTCAGGGATATCGGTTTGAATGTAAGCTAAGTCAAGTTACCATATCACAGCCGCATTGCACCCCATCGAATGTGGGGTACAATACAGTCACTTTACAATCAGCTTTCTTCATTAACCAGGATATATATGTTATATCCTGCACAATCGTCATGTACATTGTCTGCTGAAAGTCATTCGCAGCAAATGGATGGTTGCTTCTGTTGTTACTGCAATGGACACGATGGCCTTACTATTATACTATGCCATTCATGCGTGGTGAGTTTGAACCCTTGCTTGTACCTCCAAGCAGCTGATAATGAACGTAGTTTGTCTTAATACGATGAATTGGGGAGCTTGCTAGGTAGCTGTATGCCTGTGGAATAATCATTGAGAACTGATAGGCTGGTTGCAACAGTAATGATCCCTGACTGGGGCATGGATCCTGAGAAGAAAAATGATGTTTAGACACCAAGCTGAATAGAATCCAAGGACTGTGGCGACCCAACTCACAGGCCTCCTAGTGAATGAGGTTGCAAGGTCGTACACACACAACCTTTTGGTAATATTTCTAGTCATGCTAACCTTCATACTGGATTTGGTTCTTGTTGGGTTCCTGGAGGTTTCATATTACATTCCCACCAAGACCTGTAATGTCGTGGAAGCGTATGAAGGTGATCACCTATCCAACACCATGGTATACAAATTCTTCCATACAACAAATACTGGCGGAATGTATATGATAAAGAATTCTTTTTCTCAACTGGGTTGGTTTCATGGATCAAAAGTGGAGTGAAACACCACTGATAATCACACCAGAATGGGATATAAGGAGCCTTTCATTCCGCAAAAGGTCACTGCAACCTACAATCTACTCAACCATGCTCCGATTTATTCTATATCACTTCCCGCCTCTATAGTAGTTTACTGCCAACTTGGTTCACTGAGCATGTCAAGGATTCAATCTCCACCAAAGAGAGTGAATATGGCTTCTCCGGAAAGCCTATTTGGCATGGAACAATGCCGTTAAGGCAAATTTGAATCATCGGAAAATACTTTATAAACTGCCCCTGCAAACAGCTGTGGATTCAGGAAACATGCAACTCAGTATCATCCGCCATATTCCTATTGTTACCCACCTTCACAGCAGCCATTTCCAGGGGCTCTGCAGTTTCAACAGCACTCTCCATTCAACATAACACACAGTTCGCAACCAACCAGCAGCGGGAGCCAAAAATGTCCAAGCTATGGGCCACTGTGGCAATGATATGACCTCCACGAAGGTGGTTATGGTGAGTCTCAAATGTTCCCCCCCACGCAGATTCCAGGACAAGGGCTGTCATCTTCAGGTACACTGGTAGAACCTCCAGGACCACTGGAACACCATTCAGTCAATCACCCAACATCTTCCAGCCCTAACCCTCCACCTGACATTCCTTTTGGCGCATCTGGGAGACCACTGATTAGCCTCCCAACAAAATGATTCCAGCCCCCTGTGGAACCGCAGAAAGCAGATTTCCCAATGATTGCAAACCTGCCTCCATTGCTGGAGATGTCATACGACGATCATGATTCAGAAGATGACAGAGACGATTCGTCGGACTTGGATGGTGCAGAAGGCAAATCACCAATCAGCCTGGAGCAAACAGAATTCTCCTTTAAGCAATTCGCCAAAAGGATGGGGCAAGCCAACTATAGTGTATTCAACAAGTGCAAGAAACTATGGGTGGCTGGGTTTCTGGAGAAGAACCATGTATCCATTATCCGGACACAGAACCATTCTGAACAGGATAATGTTAGACACCTCTACTGGGGAATGATGGTTGCAGAACTTTGGAGATATTCGAGGACTGGCTGCCAGTGAATAATTTCAATCACACTGAATGGATTCGCCGACAGTGAGTTGAGATGGTTTTGACAAAATCTGGAAGCAAAATATGGGAGGCAAGGGAAAAAGAAAGGCAAGGTAACAAGCGACAGGCGACGGATTTGGTCAAGTACGCAAGGAAAATGGCGGGAAGTTACCTCCCCAGGTTGCCAAATTCAATGTTCATGGTTGTGATTCGCTAAGTGTCCAATGGCAAGAATATGGTTCTAGCCCCCAAACAACACAAAGACTTGTATACAGACGTGAGGCATTGGAAGGAGCTCGTCAATTTCATAAATGAAAACAGAGGGCCAAAAGAGCCATTCATTCTAACATTGATATTGAAGTGCACCTTGAAGCATGATAGCTTGGTCGAAAAGTATACGGCATTATAAACAAAAGGGGAAATGATTATGATCACTATATATGTCCAGATTTCATTCAACTGTTGCCTTTCAACTGCATTTAAGTTGAAACTTTGATCCAATCAGAAAGTATTTTTGGTTGGAATTAAGAGAGTTACAGGCGAGGAGATTGCCGACCATATAATTGAACCAGCAAAGGTAATCCCCACTTGCCATGTCATGGTTAGATATGCACAACTGCTAATCATGATACATATACTTTGGAAGATTCTGAAGCGGGTAGAAGAGAGGAGGGAGAGGAGGATGCTTGGCAAGGGAATGATACTTGTATTAATGTAAGTTCTGATTGAAAGAATAGAATTGAAAATATTACATCCATACATATTCGTTCCAATGGTTGCATGTCTGTAAAATACTGAGCAACATGACAAGTTTCGAGAGCACCAGAATATGAGCCCCTCTGACCAGCTTACTTCTGAACAACTGAAAGAGACAATTGGGGATGAAAATACCACAGGCAAAGGTCAAAGGGAGGTTCAGGAGCAAATGGTGGATGGTGACAAGGTCCTCAATCCAGTAAATACCAGCTCAGTATTGAATACAGTTCTCAGCTCACTCAACAATGAATTTGAAAACGAGTGTCTTGATGAGGCTGTCATGTTGCTGAATGCTCATCCAAATCGTGAATCAACAGATGACCATGTTCCAGGCCACAAGTATTCAATTCCAGGCCTGCCCAGAAGTATGAATCTGGTGCACCAGGTTTGGGCTATATGGTTTATTGTGAGGAAGTGGGATTGGGATACTGATATGCCACAAGCACTGATTGCACATGAAATGGATCTTGGACAGACATTCATCTCGATGGCAGCAGCAATGATCTGCAAACTGGTGACTGAGAATGTTGTAATGGGGTTGCCACTGTCCATTTTATGGGGGAATACCATTGAATAGTGGGTGATTTTGCCACAAAATGACTTTCCTGGCATTTGTCGGTAAAGAACAGCATTGGTATCTGCTGCAGAGATTGCATTCTGTACCTCGCAGCCTGTTGGAGATCCAGACAATACCACCTCACAGGTATCCAGCACTTGTGTCAGCACTTGAATGAATGCTGGTGGTTTCAATGTCTGGAGTGGCAGAGATATTCAACACTGTCATTGACAAGAAGACACATGGAACCAAATTCAAACAGGTCAACTTGTGGCATGCTGAAAATGCGAATATCACACACGAGGATCTGCACACTAGCATTGATGAGCCGGAAAATTAATTGAAACTCCACCTTGTGTCGTATGATACCATACAATCCAGAGCGACACCATCAAACAATGGCCAACTCTCCTACTGTATATGGAGAGTTGGGATGTTTTATGAGTTCCATCCTGATAAGACTAAAAGCAGTGTGGGCTGGCAAATTGCGATGAATGCGAAAATTGGACTCAAACTTCAAGTCACAGCTACACTGGGATTCCATTCATACTATGACTGGTGTCATCAGACGATGTGGCTGTTGTCATACGTGCCTGACGATCCAGAGGATGATACTGTCCTGGATAAACATGGTGCTGAGGTATTGAATTATGCAGTGCAGAGTTGGATGCATGTTATCCGGACTGAAGACGAAAAAGCTCAACAGGATGCTGCCCACCGTATTATCCAGATTGCGATGCCTTGGGTAATTATAAGGTGGTCAAAATCTAAAATATTCAACAGCAAACCACTCGTTCTGATATAGAAGGAACGTGCACACCTCATTGATCTCTAGTGGACCGAGCACAAGCAAGCAGAACTAAAGACTCTTGTAGTGAGATACACTTGACGGGGTGCTTCAGGATCATGGACAGTTTACAGGTAGCGGCTAACATAGTTCCAATTAGCATGGGGAGATACAGCCGAACTCAACGACGTTCCTGGACAACAATATGTCATATGGCCACTCAATAGTTGGGGGGATTCTCCCATCTTCAGATGGCTGAGAGAGATTTCTCCCAATACTTGTCAACTAACCTGCGGAGTATTCCGAATCTGACCAGAACAACGAATCAAGGGAGGTGCTCATTCCAGCACAAGATAGAAATGAAAATGTTGTCCCCAGTGCACCTCCTCCACAAATGGTGGTGCTATTATGTCCTGTTGTACGCCATGTTGGTCATTTGAAGTGGTTGCTAACCAAGTATTTTGGTAATCATGAGGATATATTGCACATATATGCAGAAATGGCCATTGATGGGTGCACAGAGATGCAGCCCGAATTCCAGGATTCACAAAATCCCGCTGTATTCATAAGTACACCCTCAGTGAGCAGAACAGGCATAAATCTTACAGCAGCAAACTATGCAGTAATGACTCTGAAGATCCAAAAATTAAGTGAGCAGCGGCAGACATTTGCATGAGTTGTCTGGCTAAAGCACAACATAGTAGCACACACATAGTTACTGAATACAGATCCTGGTGGCTATGAGAACTCCGCGAGGTATCTTCACCAATACTCTGGAGTTGAGCATATGTGAGTCCTGCACAGCTTGATGAGTCAACCAAACATCTCGAAGACGATACTATATGGGATTCCGAAGTCTCAAGATAACCACATGAAGCGGCTGACCGAGAATGGAGACATGTTGCACTCTGATGAACCATTATCATATATTGTTAGGACGATTCATCAAGGTATGCCTCTTCAGACAGTCACCCATCAAAATCTTAACTGATACAAATAGTCAAACAGGTCATTTGTATGGCACACTATCCTGCATAGATGAATCCTATCTCTCTGTCATTTTGAAGCGAACAAATGATCTCATGATGGAATTGTTAGAAGGGGATTTCTTTGGGTTAATGGGGGATGTCATTGGTGTTCTTGATTATTAATAATGATGAATATGTGACAAAGTCAATTGGTAAGCTACATTACACATTCCCGGCTGGCCTGTCTCACGATACATGGCATAAGTTGCATGTTGAGCAAGAAGCAGCAAAGAGCTTCAAATCATTTGTCACTTGCAAAGTTGTTGTGCACTGGAAGCCTAAGCCCACATGCATCTTTCGAAGTTAACACAATGAAAGAGCATAATCCAACCAGGTTCAGATAGAGCAAAAAGTGTTCTGGATCTGTCACAAGTCTCGTGATCACAGATCAAGTCCTGCATATTCCCCAATCGCAAATCGCAATGTTGTCAGGTGAGGTGATATTGAGTTGCGGTGTAAGAATACGAGACACCAGCTTGCGAATTTGTAGAATTGCTGCAGCATTTGCTGGCATATGATTAAAATTCAGAATTGCCAGAGAATGCTCAATATATATCTTGAGTCACATTATAACAGCTCCTGCCCAGCACATTTGTGTATTCCTTTTGACACTGAGACACTCTAGGCAATATTGAGTGCTTTGGTTATAATATGAAATATGGCTCACCTGTTTGTGGCAAAGATGTAGCATTTGCTGGAATGTAATCGAAGTTCAGGTGCACTGGAAAGGCTTGAGTACATATTCATTCACTTGATCAATCTCTGCAAACTTGCCAATCCCATTGGCAATCAAGTCAGTCTAGGCGATATTGAGTACTTCAGTCAGAATGTGACACATTGGCTCACTTATTCGTAACAAAGTTGCACATTTTGCCGACGCATCAGTGAAGGTCGGCCACACCTGAGATCCACATTGCAGAGTGTCGGATACTGAGACACAGCTCAGATATTCCTGGCATAGCTGCAGCTGTTGCTGCCGGGTATTTCCAGGCGTCTGATGAAGTTCTGCCACAACTGAGATCTGCCATCCAGTCCAGAATGAAATTCTTGGATGTCTATTAAAGACAACTTTGATAAGCTGTTCGGACTCATTATTGATGTATGATTCCGGCCCAGGCAAGCCTCAAGCGCGATACATACACCACTGAATTGCAAGTATCCCTGTCTGTAGTGTACTGTGTGTTTTAGTTTTGTTCATTCGCATCATGTTATCTTCAACTGAAATTCGGTGGATGCAGTACACACAGATTGTTATCTATCAATACACAACAAGTTTAGGTGCAGGGGGCTCATCCAGGACGGCCGCAGCTCATATATCAATCTATGCATGATTGGGAGATAAACATGGTTGCTGAAATGCCTTGAACTCTCAACTCCATGTCAACTTGTCTATTGGAGGAAGGTGGTCCGGTAGAACTGAACGATAAGTCCACAGGCCTAGCCAATTAGTAACTCCACCCAACTCAACGCTGACTATATATTATGCTTGGACCTGTTCGCTGAATTCCTAAAATCATTTTGGCACTTTCAGGCTGTGAGAAAAGTGCTGAAACATGAGTGTGAGAATCTCAAATGAACAATTCTGTTCTGCAACTCTGCCAGATAGCTGGCAACTCCCGCTCACCAATGTACTCTACTTACTCAAAGAGGCCTATGTTCTCAATGCTTACAATGCCGACTTAACGTGATTCTGAATAACTTGTATGTTTGGGTTGCCAAAACTCGTATCTGGGAATAGATTATGCAAACTGATTTCTATCAAAAGTGAATTTCGAAGAGGCAGAATCATGAAGAAGCATGTTCAGATGGAACTGCTGTGAAGAGTGCAATTAACTGTCAGAGTAAGGTGAGCTTCCAATCCCCAGATATTCAATCCAAGCATAGCCATTTAAACTACAGTGTACTTCAATTTCCGGAACTGTATACATGCAATCAGTATTCCTCTGCCTGCTGTGAGATGATGTCTCACTATGGATTCATACTATTGAATCATATAGCTTTCAACACCAACATTAATTGAAGTCAACATGGTAGCTGTGAGACTCACCATGAATGTGTGAATTAATGGTGTGCAACTTACTAGATATTCGGCCTGAAATCTGAATGTGACTTAATACTCTTGACCCATTTGTTAGCAAGGTTGTCATCACCAAGTGCTTGAATCAATACGACAATCCGTGAATCATCCATTGTACCTTACCATTCATTCGCTGCACCTGAAGCTCTTCTTTGTATACTATATTCTCTCTCTCCACCAGTAACTGCAACATTTTTGTGAAGATCATTCTGCAGACACCGTCCAGATGAACACATGAAAAGGAAGTTATGCCTACGATAGTGCCTTATTATCCACCAATATATCTGTATCTTCCTAATACAAGAGAATATCTTGAAAATACATGTGTCTCTCCGGCAGATGTACCACATATGCAGATTCATATCTCTCCTTGATCGATAACAAACCCAGTATGAACTGTTGCAACTCAGCTGTCACTCTGAAAGGTCCCAAATCGAGCGAGTTCTGCCGATGCCAAATGCTACAGCAATTCTATGCCATGCGGTCACCTCAAATGCTCGAACATTTATGCATAATTATTATGTTTAGAGAGTCACATGTATGGGCACATGTTTTCATTCAAGTTCCCAGTGTCCATTTGGCCAGCACCAAGAGTTAGTTAATGTCGCGAGTTGTCTTCCGGTGCGTCTGGTTCTATGCTGTGCATGTTGGCTTTACCCTACCTCCATTCCTTGCATCCACACACAGTGTTGTTGAGAAGAGTTGCTAACATTCAGCCTTAGAAATCCATCTTTTCCGGTGCACCTGACAGGGAATCCATCTATTCCTGTGCAACAGACAAGATGCTATTCCACAATACTGGACTGCTGTCCTGGATATATAGATGAACCATTCAAATTTTCTCTCCTAAACCCTGGAAGGCGGACCTCAAATTACATCCTCCTCGACTATATGCATCTTCTTGCTCTATTTCTGCAGTTATACTATTGCACTTAATCTTATATTGACTGCTTATACGTTCTCTCACCTATTCCCCAACTTTCTATGTCAATTACCACATATGGAATCTACACCTAGCCAGGTGAGGAATCACTATTCACAAAAGAATCAAAAAGCACACCACGAGAGAGCACTGGAATTCAAGTTGCCAGCCAATCTTCATTGTCCATCAAATGTTTGCCTTCCAAATATCTTTCTTCGTCCATTGTGCATTGTGTTACTGATGACTGCCATCCCTGATTTCATTATCGAAGCAGGATGACGATGCAGATCAGAAAATAAGTGATAAACAATGTGATGACCCCAGAGAGTCCACCTTGTTTACCGACATTGAAGATGACGATTTGGATCACCAACAGGCACTCCGGCTTTGAAGCCAAGTGCACTGGAACAAGTCCTTACAAGCTGAGTGGGTTCCACTGCCAACGATTCGGAGCTGTGCTGATACTTTTATTGCATGCCAGGCAGTCCATCTCTCCAAATAGTTCCACAAACATCAAAAGCTGTAAGTGTTTGATTCCATTTAATGCTCCTCTGTCAGATATCGAATATTGACTACACCCTACAATATACATAGTTAAAACTTGTGACAGGTACCAATCAGCGACAGTTGGCAGATATGGCACTTCAAACTGTTGTCTGTAGTTACCAGTTAGATTTCCACTCCGGGACTGAGCTTATGATGCAGGTGAAGAAGCTTCTAATTGACGATGCACATCTCTCCAAGGTCGTTGATGATAAGGACTCATGGTTCATGTGAATGGAAGTGCTTGATGTCATTTACCTCCAATTTTCCCTCACAGCCAACAGCTTTGGGTACCATACTACAACATCCCAGTATTTCCAACCTTTCACTCTGTAGTATGTAGCACTAGCAGCTGCAGCTATTCATTGTGCGCTGTCTGAATATGCCTGCGTGAGGAAGGCAATAGTAATGTTTGATCAAGACAAATATCGAGGTACATTATGTTCATCTGCTCTGATACCTTGTGCTCCAGCAGCCACTGCCCACATCAATCTCACATCAGTGGGACGCTTGAAACCCCCCCTTGCAGTACAAGTACACAAGGATAGATGCTGTTCAATTCCCGTCGGTGCTCCTCAGCCTGGATTCATGCTCTTCTGTGTTGTTCCTCACTTGAGTACCCACTTTCTGGTTTCCTCAAGTCCCACCAGTGCACTTTGGTCTGCAGTGTGACATCAATGTTGAATTCCACAATCCGCACCCCACACACCACTCCTCTTGCGGCGCTCCCCCGGGAGTATGGGTCCTCCTCTATCCTCGTCGGCGCTCCTCAGCCCAGATACTTCACTGCTCAATCCCCATCGGCACTCTTCGGCCTAGATTTGGCGCTCTTTTCCATTCTCCGCTCTTTCAACACCATCTGTGTACTCGTCTATTCCACACAGCACTCCCCATCTGGCCCTCTTTGCTTCAATTGGCTGTTGCTCCCCATTTTCATTGGATTGATCATTGCCTTTCAAACACCCATTCACATTCGCAGCTTGTTAAGATCCCAATACACCATTGTTAGATATCACAAATCAAGACAAAGAACATTGGAATTCAATTTCTTCCACTCGCCAGGTACGAATATTCAGCACATACAAGGAGCACCTCCAGCTTCTTTCCACCATGCATCAATTGTGTGTTCCTGCTTTCGTGTGACCTGATGGGATGGGAGATGCAGTGGATGACATTGACACCATTATTGAATGATATCATTCCATCGCATTGTCGGGATATTGTTTTGGTGTATTGGCGTTAATATTTCAATCAGTTTCCTTTTTCTTTGTTTCTTTAATGTAGCAAGGTTAAAAATACAATGTTGCAGAAGATGGTAACTAGTATGATTGAGATGTAATATTAAACAGTAATCCATGCATCATATTCACCATTGAGGGAAATTGATTGCTCGTGTACCTCTGGAGAGTCACATATCATACTGGCAGTCCTTTCAATAAATATCTATAAGAAGCCAGGCATCTCTCAGCATTTGCCTGTAATTCCAGCATTGGTTTGGCAACACTCCCTGGTGCACCCAAAGTGGCCTATGGCACTTCAACGTGTTCCCAAACATATTACAATCACTTCCATGGTACCTGTGTGCCCATCATCAGTGATCCCAATTTCACCCAAGGCTGGCCAGAATGCCCTCCTAGGGTCTGATACTCTCCTAAAATTGATGTTGCTAAGTTTACACTACACATCCTCAAAGACACTGCTGGAGGCTGCCAGTGACCAAAATACATTTTACTGATGCCGTATGCTGTACTCGGTGTGTGCTGTACTCAGTGTATGTGTTACTCGGTTTTAACTCTTGATCATGGCATGCCAAGATAGAGGGTGATAACTTAACTTTGTGTTCTTACGTGATGGTCAAGGTGAAGATGAGAAAGAGGGAAATGACAGGAGATGGGGGAAATCATCATGAGAAACTTGGAATCAAGAGAATTGCGTGTGCAAGTCAATGTACTGTCCCCGATACAGCAGATACCCGACCCGATCCAGAGTTCAATAACACTCATACAATGTCTTCCCAACCCATTGAGGCAAGTCATATCCCTGATTGCTCATACCTGCTCGTATCGTCCACATTGTTCTCATCTTCATCCCCCATCTCTCTGGTTCTTGTTCACCACACTATCATCATTGCACAACACGAAGTTCGGTCATCCCTCTATATCTCTCCGGGTCAAGATCCTCATTTGACACCGAGTACAGCATACACTGAGTATAGCTTACACCGAGTACAGAATCCACCCAAGGTAGTTCATCTACAGCAGCAAAATGAAAATTTAACCGGAAGCCATACGCCAACCTCCCGGATACTCCGGTAGCCCTCACCAGTACTTGTAATTACTTCCAGATGCTCCCAGCCCCCGCTGGAGCTTTGCAAAGTGCACTCCGCCTATGCAAGAGCATTCTCAGATACTCCTAGGATGCTACGAGATTTGACTATTAGAGTAGTCAAACTTTGCAGCTGCTGAGACCTCTTGGCAGGTATGCGGGAGACTTCAAGATCAGCTGAGACCTGAGTACAAGCTCTGTGGGAGTGTTGATTCCATATTCTCACACCAGTAGTTCTTAGTATTCCACAACCACAAGGCATTCTGTCTATCATATTCATCTTTGTTTCAGTAACAAGATTTGCTACATTATAATATTGCTTGTATTATCTAAGTCTCTCTAAATATATACATACGGAGATAAAGGGATTATGGAGATGGACTCAGTGCCAGGAAGAACATATTTGGAAGACCCTGGGGTAGATAGATATCATCCCATTATATGAAATACACACTGTATCATTCCCAGCTCTTGGTCTCATGCACTCTTGCCGAGCTTTCATAGATCCACGCAATTTGTGGTTCATCACGGCCGGGTATTCCTTCAGATTCTCTCACCCTCTTCCTATGCTCCTCGAGCCAGAACCACACTATCCCACCAACTGCCTTCGGATGCCATGCGAGGTGCAGCAGAGCCTTATTGATAGGCTGTCTACCTTCTAGCTCCAGCGATTCACCACACTGTGATCGAGTGAACTTAGACATGAACTCCAAGGCCATGATCGACTATGCTTGGAGTTACACTTGGTTATCTTGATCGTGCAAACCTGAAGGGCATAATTGTGAGAGTTTAGAGATACATTTGGAGGCTGTGATAGAGCGAGTTTGGCGATGCACTCCAAGGCCATGATTGAGCATGTTTGGAGATGACCTCGGAAGGCCGGGATCATGTGGACTCGATGGCTGTAATCGAGCGGGTTTGGAGATATACTTGGAGGCTGTGATCAAGCGAGTTTGGAGATGAACTCCGAGGCCATGATTAATCAAGTTTCAAAATACACTTGAAAGACAGTGATTGTGTAAACTTCAAAACCATAATCCAGCAAGTTTGGAGATACACTTGAAGGCTGGAATCAAGTGAGTTTCGAGATACACTTCGAGGCTAAGATCAAGCAAATTTGGAAATCAACTTCGAGGCCATAATCAGGCGAGTGTGGAGATCCATTTGGAGGCAATGAACGATTGAGATTGGAGCAGTACTTGGAGGCGGTCAATCCGCAGGCGGTAGTTCGGGAGGGAGGTATGACAGGAGCTGAGCCTCTATTCATTGGTTAACAACTATTTGTGGGAATGTAGAGAATTGAGTACAACATGAGGTGCCAATAGATGAGAGACTGGCTGGAAGTGGGAGAAAGTTGATGTTAAGATGATGCAGTACGTGTTGTATGCAGTACTCAGTGTATGCTGGACTCAGTGTATGCTGTACTCGCTGTATGCTGTACTCAGTGTATGCTGAACTCAGTGTATGCTGTGCTCCGTGTTAACCCTTGATCATGGCATGGAGAGATAGAGAGGGATGACTTAACATCGTATTTTTACGTGATGCCACAGTTGAGGACGAGAAAGAAAGAGATGTGAGGAGATGGGACAAATTATCATGAGAAACTGAGACTTCAGAGAATTTCGTGGGAAAGTCAATTTACAATCCCAGATATGGCAGGTATGAGACACAATATGACATGTAATAACACCAATACGAGGTCTTCGAAACCCAATCAGGCAAGCCGTACCGCTGATTTTGCATCTCCGCTCATATCCTCCACATCCTTCTCATCTTCATCCCCATCTCTCTCTTTTTCATCCACAACTCTACCATCATCGCCGCACACACAGTTAAGTCATCCCTCTCTATTTCTCAGTGGCAGGATCATGAGTTGACACTATGTACCGCATCCAATGAGCACAGTATCCACCCAAGATTGTACGTCTTCTCTTCATTCCCATGAGATTAAGAGCTGACCCCTGAATGTAGAGTTAGCTTCCAGTGTGCCTCCCTATACGATCTACTGCCCTCAGCGAGCTCCCCATGAGAGCTCCAATGTCGAGTTAACTCACTGAAGAATAGAGTTTCAGCACCCACCACAGTGTCCATTGACCACCTCGAAGTACTCGTCCAATCTCACTCAATCATGTCCTTCAAGTTTATCTCCAAACTCACTGGATCATGGCCCCCAAGCACATCTCCACTCTCGTTCGATCATGGCCTCCAAGTTTATCTCCAGACTGCCTCGATTACGGCCTGCCAGTTTCCACGATCAAAGCCTGGAAGTGCATCTCCATATTCGCTCTATTACAGCCTCCAAGTGCATATCTCCAAACTTCCTCCATCACGGCCTCCAAGTGCATCTCCAAACTTACTCGATCATGGCCTCCAGGTGTATCTCCAGAGTTGCTGGATTACGGCCTGCAACTTCACACAATCATGTCCCCCAATTGCATCTCCAAACTCGCTCGATTACAATCTCAGAGTGGATCCCTAAGTTCTCTCCATCATGGCCTCCAAGTGTATCTCCAAAGACACTCGATTACCCCCTCCAAGTCCATCTCCAAACTTGCTCGATCATGGCCTTGGAGTGTATTTCTGAGTTCCCTCAATCGTCATTTTGAGGCGCACCTCGAATTGCTCTCAAACATTGCCTGCAGCCAGTCCAGATATACGGTGTGTAGATTGGTAGCTATATAGATACATGAATGACAATACAAACTGAATGCAAGAGTATTAAAAGTCGTTGAACAACAAGTAGTAGCTATGATTTCCAGGCACACCAGCAGCATTCCGAAAGATGTTTTTCCCAGGCTGCTCTGCCGTGATTTGAGGTGCTCCCAGACTTGTCGCTGGGGCTCCCAGGCTGGTTGTCGGCATTCCCAGGATTGTGGTAGGTGCTATCAGGATTGGGGTCAGTGCTCCCAGAATTGTGGTGGGTGCTCCCGGGATTGCAGTCGGCACTCCCAGGATTGTGGTCGGCACTCCCAGACTTGTTGTCGGGGCTTACAGTTGCTTCAAGGTGCACCCAAAGTTCTCCCAGGTTCTCCGAGATATTTACAACCTGATCACAATCAGTCCCATGGTACCCCATTACCAGTCATCGGAGATCCCAGTTAGTCTAAGGGCCAGTCGGAATGCATTCCGATGGTCTGATACTCTCCTGAAATTGACTCATCCAAGTTTACACTCCATATCCTCTCAGACAGTTCTGGAAGCTTCCAGTGACTAACATTCATATTGCTAATGTTCCCTTCATTCTCATGATTCTGTGTTGAATCCTGGATGTAGCTTCTGCTTCAGGATACCTCCCTATACAATCAACCGCCCTCAAACTAGCTCTCTATGAGAGCTCCAAGGTAAAGTCACATTGTCACAGTCCCACAGTTGCAAATTGACTAACTGATGAGAAGAGTATCATCCCCCAGCAGGCCATCCATTGACTGCTGTGAAATACTTGCCCAGACTCGCACCATTACTGCCTCCAAGTGCATCTTCAAACTCACACAATTACTGCCTCTAAACTCTCTTGATTCTGGCCTCCAAGTGTATCTCCAAACTCACACAAGTATGGCCTCCAAGGGCATCGCCAAACTCGCACCATGACGGCCTCCAAACTCGCTTTGTCAAGGCCTCCAAGTTTGCGCACTCATGGCCTCCAAGTGTATCTCCAAACTTCGTCAATTACGGCCTCCAGATTCACTCTATCATGGCCTCTGAGTGCTTCTCTAAATTTACTTGTAGACGGCCTGCAACCTAGCTCCATTGTAGCCTCCAAGTTCACAGGATCATGCCCTCCAAGTGCATATCTCCAAACTCGCTAAATCACAGTCTCCAGGATCATCTCCCAACTCACTCAATCACCGCATCCAAGTGTATCTCTAAGCTTCCACCAGCACAGCCTCCCAGTGTATCTCTGAACTCGCTCGATTTCGGCCTCCAAATTCTCACCAGTATGGCCTCCAAGTGCACCTACAAACTCGCTCCATCACCATCTCGAAGTGCATCACTATGTTGACTTGATCATGGCCTCCAAACGTATCTCCAAATCTGCTGCATTGCTACCTTCCAAAGCATCTCGAATCTCGCTTAATCACAGCCTTGGAGAGTATCACTCAGTCAACTAGAGTATCATTTTCAGGTGCACCTCGAATTGCTCTCCAGCACCACCTGCAGCTAGTCCCGATCTACCGTATGTTGATGGGTAGTTATATATGTACATAGAAACATAGCTGAGAATCCAAACTGAATAGATGAGTTTTAAAAATTGTTGAACAATAAGTATTAGCTTTGATTTCCAGGCGCACCAGCAGCGTTCCCAAAGAAGATGTTGTTTTTCTGAGACTGCTCTACTGTCATTCGAGGTTCCCCCAGAGTTGTCGCTGGCGCTCCTAGGTCCTCACAAGATTGTTCTCCACGCTGCCAGGTGCACCTAATAATCTCTCTGGTGCTCCAACATATTACCAAACCTATCACAATCACTCCCATGGTACTACGGTACCAGTCATCAGAGATCCCAGTTACTCTGAAGGCTGGCACTAATGCCCTCCTAGGGTCTGATACTCTCCTGACATTGGTGCATCTAAGTTTACACTCCACAGCCTCTCAGACACTGCTGGAGGCTTCCAGTGACTAAAATGCATTTTGCTGATGAAGTCAATCGTGTTGCTCAAGAAACACCATGTGCTATCTGGCTGCAGCGTCACCTCGGGACGGTGTACAGCCATGTGGATCACGCTCATCGGGACACTATATATTCTTCTGATGGCAAAATGAGTCATATGATGGTAGCTTTCATTCTACATGTATTGCATTGGAGGTTAATGTCGCTTCTGCATAACCACCATAACATCAGCCTGTCATATCGGCCATGTTGCAAATGGCTCTACCAAAGCATGAAGCCCTTTGACTGCGAATTCAGCATCTCAATGACCCAACGGAACTTCCAACATGTTGGAATACATCCCGCAGTTGACTTAAAGTCACTATACAGTCTTGTCCCCATCCACTGCAGCACTGCATCATTTCATGGTGGCATATGCATTGTCCACTGTGTGGACCCAGTGAAACAAATAATATGAACTGTCTGCTGATTGCATTGGAAAGATGTAAACGGAATTGTTACAGTACTAAACTGAATGTCCTTTCAATTGGTAAGACGACTGAAATACTGTTCATGATCAATGTAGTCTTTGAGGTCAGCAAATCTCTTGAAACCCCAAACAATGTGATTCTGCTGCTACCATGTTGGCATTGAACACCACTTGTGCCAGTCATCAAGGGTATTTATTGAAGGTTATAGGTTGTTTATTATCAACTTGGGATGTGTTTTGGTTACAGGCATTGCATTGTGGCAACGTAGTTGTGCTGTGTTTCCATTCAGCTTGGGGTACTGAAACACCTCCTTTCGGGCTTTCGTTCACAAAACCTGCATGGTGGGCTCATGATGATTGCATTGTTGGTATGGTTGTTCAAGCCCCATCACCACTCTTTCTGGAAGCTCAGAGATTCCATAGTAGATGATGCCAAGTTGGCTGATATTATCAGCGAAGTGGTACACGAGATATATCTTCACAAAGCTGGAATCCTATTCCTCATCAACATGTTGTGGAATAGGAGACTTGATCTATCATTTTCATCATCAATGTGATGACACTTTGCCAGTGCAGAACGATTATTCCAAATTGGGTCTATCACCCATACCTCCGGTTTGTCCAAAGTAAGCTGCATTTTCAAGGCTTCCAGGATCAGGTTTCTATATTTACTAGTGCCATATGAACTGAAACATCCTTGTGTCGATGAATCGTTTCCAGAATCATCTCCAGTTAGTTGATCGTGGCTCCAGTATGCTACCAGTACTGTGCCACAAGGTGACAATAGAGAAAGATCTTGATGTACAAGAGGACTTTGGTAAAGGGAATCATTCGAATTACTGAACAGCTTAAAAGAGTTGCCAAGAAAACTAGAACAATTACACCCCCAACGGGCTTCATCTCCTTACTACTGCATTGCATCAGCTGGCAGTATAGCTTGTTGAATTGAGTGAAGGCATGATATGGAGGATACCTTGCCCCACACTGGTTGAATTATTCAATCCTGGAAAGATATTTGAGGAAGGATGTTGGCCTGTCAATTAAATTTTTGGACCAATTCTGGTGCAGAGGGAAGTGCATTTCAACTTATAGTATAGCTGCCAACTTGGTTATTCATATATTGACTTGTCTATTCATCTATTGGATACATACACACAAGGTAAAGTGAATGTAGCTCCGCTGCTCAACCATAATCTAACACCATGCAATAACCACAGTAAAAATGTGCCTTACCCCCCTCCAGAGCGGTCTTACAACAATCAAACTAAACCATAAACAAATCCTGAACAGATAGACCGCACTGAGATCCTCCCAATCCTTCCGCCATGTCTGAAGCTCCTCCTAAACAACTATCCTCCAAAGAAGTAAACAAATTCATGATGCCATTTCCGAAATCACAGCTGATTCACAGCTCCATATCAAGAGCTCCAGTCTGGAGTGGTCAACTGGCCTGTGCACTCTGAATCTCCAGTCGACCGCTTCTCCGATGGCGATGATCACTCTGGCTCATTCTCTGATGAAAGCCCACAGGTGCTTTCCATGCACTGCAGATATTACCATCAAGGTGTGCCAATTCCAGTGAGGAAGAACGCATCTTAGATTTGTCAATCACTGTCAGTGGATCTTCATCATCTTCATTCTCACTCTTATCCTTACCATTTTCATCACTGGAACCCACGTGATAATTCAATTGACCTGCAGAAGTACCACCCTTATTGTGACCTGCTACTGGTAGTTTGATGACTGGAGTCGATGCGATTGGTACTGACATTTCCCGTCATTTTGTTGGCACCTCTGACTCCAACATGTCTGTGTAGGTATGTTCATTTGGAATTGTATTTGGTGATTCGTATTGCTTCCTCCCTCTAGATACATCTCTCAACAGACGACCCTGTTCTCTAGCATCCACAGCAAACCGGAATAAGCCTCAAACCTGGTGTGCAGTGGTAGCAAGTGTTCATTAACCTCCCCAACTAGCTTTCATATTTTCATATATCATCATTCCAAAGCCGTCGACGGGGACAATCTGTAATACCCCATGCCTTAGCCTTGATTGGCAGAGTGAGTTGTGTGCCCCATCCCCATGCAACACATCCCTCACATCAACTTCAACAATTTGGCGGCGTGCCTCAGATAGTCAGAACCTCAATTGAACATCTCCCCACCTGATGCCCTTGCCAGCTACCCTCCCAGCGCAATCGTGAATCTCCCGCTTGTCCAGCTTGGTGTATCCCACATGCCGCATGAACTTCCTTTGACCTCCACCAATGTAATAGGTGGAGGCACAATCCAAGTACCAACACACCTTTGAAGGGGCCGCTTGTGCGAGGGTATCTGTCACCAATTAGTTGTTAATAATAGTTGTCATCTTCGCCAAATCCCTGGTGGCAGTGAGCGTAGCATCCTTCACCTTGGCTGCAGTCTTTGTGCTTTCCTTTGTGGTGGGAGGTTCACCGCTTTCCATCCTCTGCCAGTTCCAGACCTTGTGCACTTCCTAATTGGAATAAGAACACGTCAGTGTGCCTTTGGAATTTCCTTTTGTGAACTGTACAGCTTCTGGCCCATGGCCAATCTCTCACTTGATCGTAACCTCCTTCTCGACCAACTTGATCACACTGTCATCTGACATGAGCATTGTCATTGTGTCGTTGTTCATCATTGACTTAAGGATACACTGCCAATAGTCATTCTGCAGTATACCACACAAGAGATTGAATACATTCTTCTCGTCGATTATCTATAGCAATATCCTTGCTTGTTCTGATGACAACGTCAATGGCTTGAATCATATTTTGTAGTCCTTGACAATCTGGTCGATCCATAGGATTTAAACGTCAACATTGTCGCAATTCTGAAGTGCTATCCCGAAGAGCTCTTCCCGGATCGGAAAACCAATGAACATCATCTTCGCATTTGACACCATCGAGATCCTATTCCTGAGTGTCTGCGCATCAATGATATCCATGTATGATACATGCAGCATTGGTTTGATGCCTAGCAGGATCATTGATCGCCTAGTACCATGGTGATGTACCCAATCATTGATTGCGGTACAATGTGGCAATGTCTCTACTGTGGTAGCATCCTCCGGCGGATCAGCAGGCCGCTTTTCCTCCCCTGTAACGATACCATAGACCTGTTTCTGCTTCAAGAGATGAGCTTCCTCCCATCAGCATTACATGTAGTTTCACCAATTGAACTTTGCAATGAACATGGTGGTTGAAGCTATCCTGAGGATGTCAATGTCAAAGTCATCAATTGACCTTTGCTGCTCATCAAGATGTGTCTCCTCCATATGTCGCAATTCGTAATTACCAAATACACTATGCTGCTGCGCTTATACCCTGGCGCACCAATCCTGATGCAGAGGAAAGCATATGTTGACTTATGGTTCAGCTGCCAAATTGGGGATAAGTATATTGACTTGTCTATTCATCTATTTGACACATATACAACCAGCAAGGTGAATGCCGCTCCACCTCTCAACTCTAACCTAACACCACGTGATGACCACACTCGAAGTCTGCCCTATGCAAATGCTTCTGCATTCCAACAATGACTGCATGAAGAACATGGGTTACAATAATAGTTGTTGGGGAGATGCATTTCATATTCAAGAAGATTCCATCTGAGGTTCCAACCTCTTGATTTTCCAGATATTGGGTTGCTTTCTGTCTCTCCATGTCATCTCCATGAATTGCGAGTTTCATCTTGTGGAAGTATAACCAATGTTCTCTCAGGTGCCACAATAATCAAGTCCATTCTCGAAAAGATGACTTTGGTACTACAGACACTAACCAGTGGGGCTGGGTGATCCAGCGCCAGTGGATGTTTAATATGTAGTCAGCCATCTATGCTCTAATGAGGGGATTTCATTACCGCATCTGACCTTCCAGACAAGCCATAACGTTTCCACAATTAGAACATTGCGACGAGAGGAAGGAAAATCAGCTCAAAGGCCTTTCTTAATTCCTTCTGAGTATGGATTTGTTGTTCTTCACTGCAGTTGTATTTGCATGTTGTTTGCAGTGATGTTTTGGAGCAACAGGAAGTAGGGCAACATGAATGCTGGCTAGATGGGAATACATTCATCTAATGGTTGAATTGATGTTTCCAAGACTCAAATAAACAGACCTTCCATTCTTGTCATCCCATAGTTTATAAGATGTATCTGATCTGAACTGCAAGCTACAGGGATAATCATAGCTTCAAGTGGCCACATTATCAAATGATCTGGTCAAAGTTATTGTAACTATGACAAAATTCAACTGGCATACCTGCTCAGTCTACCACCAGTTGCTTGATTTCACCTCTGAGTAGATACATTCCTCAGCTTCATTGAATTCCTTTGCTGGAGCACATGACATATGTTCCCTGAACTCAGACTGTTGCATAAGGAAGTCAAAGTATTCGACAGGATGGCGGCAGCAGAAACGTATGTAATCATCGTCGCAAAGGATTTTTGGATCGTCCAAACTGTCAAAACATACTTTGCCCAATCCCAAGTGTCGATGCCCATCATGGAGGACATCTCGTTCAACCATTTGAATACAGAGAGGTGCAAAGTGAAGTTGGCGATCATTGCCATTGTAGAGTTATTGAAAAGCTCGTTAATACCAGCTCCGCTCATGTTGTGCTAGATGCAATAGTGTGCTAATTGATGCTGCTCCCTGCAAGAACATTGTGATTATGGATCAGTTTCATCATCGACGATATCCAAATACTCAATGCTTATACGATTGCCGGGTAGACTATTTTCCAAGTGTGCAGTATCATAAATTCATCTCAGAACTGCAGGATGCTATGGATTGACACGCATTTTGCTGTCAGCTTGTTTATGGCTGGAATCATCATCAGACAGGTGAAGAAGAGGGTCACAATGCACCTCATCAATGAATCCAAGTTGAATTCTATACTGCTTGATCAGACAACCATCATCCGGTAGGAGTTCAGGGGATCTGTAAACGATCAATTCCCAATGATCACAACAGAGCGGAGTGATATAAACGCCAATGCAAGGGTACGTCTAGGAGCAGTAACTACAATATTGACAAATATTCATGAAGCATTTCGACAGTTTCTTAGCTACTTATACCATGGCAAGGTGGTTGGTCTTTCGAATAAACCACACCTCAATTTAATTTCATATAAGCCATCCTACCACTTGGGTAGGATATCTCTCATGCTGCTTCACACATTTCCGCAGGGCTTGGTCACTCTGCCATGTGGAATATTGTGTCAATCTCGGAATGGATGACACATCTGCATTCAGGTCATCGCCACAATCACTTTGCACCCTTCAAATCCCCTCCTCCCTGCATTGGCTGATGTATGGGTGTCACTTTTTACTAAGTTCGTATATTACATAAATCATGCATACTTCATCAATCCCAACACAACGACAGCATTGTGGTGTTTAACAGCTAGAGCGAGGATCACAGAGTGCAATATAACTGCACAGCATGCTCTCAGTTGGCTTTATAATCAATACAAGCGTTCAGACGACAACTCAGTGATCTTAGCTAACATTATGCAGTGTTTTTCCTAGCAGAATAGTATCGAAGACGATGTCGCTGGATCATGACAACTCCTCCTAACCAATATATATATAGGCCTAGCCTGCCTACCATAATTTCAATCTCCAAAACCTTCGACAAATCATCCTCAACTCTGCTACCGCATAATACCTCACTTGACAATTTATTTGATACTCCTGACGCTTGTTTGGATTACTGAGAAATTGATATGCACCACTCAATCATTGTCTATGATTGAGAACTTCAAATGTAATGTGATGCCTTCTCGTTGCTGAAATCAGTCTTTGCAGATACTGATTCAATCCAGATGCCAACTTGACAGGTCCGCCTCTGGGCCGGGAATACTGGTGTTGAAGTCAGCCAATGTGCAGCTGATATAATGGGGATTAGCAGGAAAAGGGTGGCTTTACAATACAATGGAAAGATAATGAAGTGAGGGAACAGATCAGGGAGATTGCCAACTCCCTGATGATTGACAACAAGTTAGGTGCCAGCCGCAGCAATGGAATCTCCTAATGGATTATTTCATTACTCAAATCAGTGATCGGGAGTCTGACAGGCCACTTTGGAAATGGTACATGGCAGACACGACTATCCACTATGGTTAGAAACTCAAGACAGGTGTTCAAGAATTTGCAGAGGTTGGGCATTTACTGAATGAAGAATATCATTGACAAAACATCGGCTAAGAATGGCTAATTCATCCCTGTTGCAATGGATTTTATTGCCACCATACTTTTGTTAATTTTCCTGAAGATGTGTCAGTACAGAAGACAACAAGGAAGACACCTCAGGTCACAGGTCTACGCTGCTGAAGGTGCGTTGTAATGCCGTCACCAATGTCGTTGTCGAACCATTTAGCTTTGTGATTATCTATGTGGTTCCCAACATTGCTTGGAATTGGGGGAGTGAATGCAATACTCAGCTATTCCCATGGCTGTGGCCTGGGAATGATGCATTGTTAGAGCAGATTGTTACATCAACCATTGATATGACCATTTTGTCAATCTTCAATGCTACAAAAGCCGGTGTGACTGACCTCAGTTTGAAAATCTGGGATCTCTGGGGCTGCCGGAAGGAGCGTAATGCAGATTGTTCTCTGCACGCCTATAATGTTACCCCAATCCTCAATAACCACTCTGCCGCCATATGTTCAGGAGTGGCGATGGGATTAATCAACCAGATACTACTTTGTATTGCGTATCGTGGCCAACAAGCCGATATAACCTCTGGTGCCCATACACTTATGTGTGATGGCAGCAGCCACCTTCCTCTGGATGACATCTTCCCACATCCAGCCAAGGGTATGATTGATGATATAAGTGAGGAATTGGTTGATGATGCCGAAATGTGGTGTCTAAAATCAAAATGCTTCTGAACAAAGAACACATACTTCCACACATTCAAAAGGAATCTTCCCAGGAGAATCATCAGGCAGCAGCAATACCTTGAAGTATTGTGCAGCTGTGCTCTTTGTTGTGTTGCCCATTATGGGCAAAGCTTTGTTGTTGATCAGGAAATGGCTTCGCTACGCAACCCCAATCACAATATACATCTGCCCGCCATTGGTACCTTCGCCTGTGGATAGCATACTGGCACTAGCTCCTCTCCAAATGAACAGTTGTAAGGATGGAATATACTCACTGGACAGTTGTTTTAGGGTTTGCATTGTTGGTGGGTAATTGTCTGGCACTTTCAATGGTGGATGGATAGGAGACATTTTGGAGTTTTTTGGAGACTATGTTTGGTGCTTTGTATCTTTTATCATTACATCTGTCGTATTTATACATGAAGTGCTGCATTGGGAGTTCACGATGTTAGAATGAATCATTGAGATCTTTGTCGTTGTGGAATGCAATGTGGCAGTGATAGCACTCTGGGTAAAACGATCATGTTATTGCTTATCTGAAATCTTTCTCCAGCAGATGGTAGCCCAAATGATTATTGAAATGTGAACGCTTTTTAGCTTGTTGTGATACTGATTTTAGTCCAATGTAGCCAATTGACAACCCTGCGGCATGGTTATCTTCTACCAGTGTTAGTTCTGAGCCCCCACGCATCCGTGGAGTTGGAAACATGGGTGGCGGGTAAAGCCAAGATCCGAGAATGGTTGACAGAACATACCGACCCCACTCAGGAATGCTTTTGACCATATCAATACTTTCTTTTCTTTACACAATGCTTTAATTCACTTACCATACATTTATTTGCATTTCCTTTTGTTACTCCTTTGATTATGTGGACTTATCACTTGCTGCCATTTTGAATCACCACACCAGAATGCCTTACTTCTTCTCCTCCTCCTGTTCCTTCCAGCACAAGGAAAAGCAGACAATATAGCCATAAAGAGGATCTCCATGACTATTTTTCTTCAATACCAGACAATTGCAATAATCATCGAGATCACAATTCAGAATCCGATGACAAGCCTCTTGCGCAACTATTCAGCAAAGCAATGGGCAAGGGGCCAGCAGCAGTTCCCTTCATGTCAACACTTCAAACCCAAGTGATAGCAATTCAATTAACTATCACATCGATATAACCTGTACGTCCAGAATGTCTGGATGTCAATATTGTCTCGGTGGTAGAGAATGAATGCAATCCTGTGCCGCTGCTTTCCAACACTCTATTAGAATAAACATTTATACAATGGACTTGGCATGCTGATGTTCATATTTACTAGTGGAAGGTTTCAAATGAAGCTGGTGAATAATTGATATCATGCACAGCAGAATATCTGTGGCGATATAGGCCCTGTGTTGACGATATGACAGATCTCATCATCGGTGCAGAATACAACACATAGACAACTCTTCCTGGCATTCCAGCCATAGTCATGGCATGTGAGAAGCCTATAGTTATCAAGTATGTGATGTTGGCGAATCACTTTGCCAGAAATGCAGTGAAGGCCGCCCAGATTATTGGTTGGTGGTTTGAAGACATCACCAGGATTGATCCTACCCCGCCAAACTCAGACTTTCCACATGCCTACATTTCAGTGGTTAATTAATCATCATAACAAGTATTTTCATTGCTGTCATTGTACATCAGGCTCTCCCAAAGATTACCTGCTTCTGTGCAGCACTGCCATAACTCTCCAAGACTTCAATCAACATTGTTTTGGGATTTTCATCACAGTCACCTACGGAAATCCAGACATTGGTTGCCTGACTTTTCGCTTGGAATAGGTTCACATGCCCCACAACCAGTCATGAGGTAAGTTCAAAGTTTGGTTTTTTATTTCATCATTGTCTGGAAAATCAATTCAGAAGTGCAATTTTTGATTTCCAGAAAGTGATATTGTGGATCTTTTGCATTGAATATACTTGTATGTCATGCAACAAATGTGAATAAATGTTAGATGATGAATTGATACAATTAAACCTATATAGATTGCCCTCACCGCAACGGCCATCCACCATTGTCTGTCTTCCCGGAACACAGCCCAGTTTATGATCCCAACAGAGTTTGGACCTGGAGGTGGAGCACAATGTAGGTGTGATACAAACATCATTAATCATGTGGTTAATAATGTATGTACGAATGTATTGTATTGTCTCAACCTGGATTTTTGTTCTTCTTGCCAGAGGTTCAAGGTACAATGACAGACATCATCTGCAGCATGATTCCGCAAAGGATCCATTCAACTGGTGCAGGCCTGGTGATGGCACAATGTCATGAGAATCATGACAGTGTCGATGAGGACTTCTATGAGTATAATACACAGGAGTTAGTAGAGCAGCTGGTCAATTATTATAGTTGTCTAATTACAATTATTGCTGCTATTGAAGCTAGCATTCCAATCTCCACTGTTGTGCAGATGGGAGAGTCTGCCATGGCCTGCAGCCTCCTCCCCCTCCTCTGCAGCAACAGCAACAGTAACAATACAACCAATATCGCCAACATCATCAGTGTTGAGAATACGGAATTAGTCGATGGAAGTAAAATTGTGGATGGTACTATGTTGCAGGCAGGCTAGGAATGGTGTCAGTGATCAGAGTAAGAATTTCCTTTGTGTGCTATTTTATTCTAGGTTTCATTGATATACCATAAGAGTAGTCAATGGAATAGAAATGATGATGTACTGAAGTTTGGTCTCAAACTTGTGAAATCTTGATCACAATGATACATAACCCGCCTGCGATGGTTGAATAACTGAAAGGAACTGAACTGTCATGTATGAACAGATTAAATATTGCGAACCACCTCCACAGTGTAATGATCATTGGTCACATTCAGCCCTGAGGGAACTGTAAACAACTAGAGCTACACACTACATTGAACATCAGTAGCAAGTACTATCATCATCGCGTGCACAAATTGGTTTTGGCAATGTAGGAGTATGCTATCAAATGATTTGTGATATTGCAAAAGGAGGTGTGAACTATTTGTCAAGTGCTTTATGTCCCATTCCCAAAAGTGGGTACACTGGTTATGACATTTGAAAACAGCATCATAACTACTCAAAGAATACTCAGGAACTTTGAAGCAATGCCCATCTTCAGGGAAACCTCAATTTCATTCTTTTGAGTTTGTGGGTACTTGATGGCAACTGTTTCTTAATTGCATCCACAGTCAGTAAGTATTCCCTCCAGCAAATATTGCTAAGGGTGCTAGCTGATGGAAGCACCAGCTCACTGCTTAATGCATTATATGACCATGGTAGTTCTATGTTTGATATAGCATTCCATGAAATATTAGCCGAAACAAATTCTAACACGGGATAGCAAGTCCATGTGTCTTGTCAAAAATTAGCATTAAGGAAGTCCTGTGTTGCCAGTGTGGAGCGTTGTGTCTGTCAAACAGATGGATATAAATAAGATCTTACTGACGAATATGAATTTCCTCTGCAAACTGACTATTGTAATTCCTTGACTGCCTTCTCACTTCATTATAGCCATAGCTATTTCATCAATAGTTCTACTTGTCAATTCTGAAACTTCCGACTCTGTAAATTCATTTGACTTTGCACTTGCACTTTTGCCAGTAGGTTTTTTCGCATTGAACTTGTCCCATGTTCAGATGGATAATACAGTGCTTGATGAGAAACGAGACATATGATGCGAGCACTGGCAGTTACCTCAATTCCGCAGTCCAAATTCAGCTGCCAAGCACACACATGTTGAGAATGATTGCACACAATAGGACACTTCGAGCCAACATTCACAGACACCCTTCATGAATCAAATATAATTTACAAACCAAGGTTACTCAAATCTCTGATAAAGACACAATTATTTGGGCAAGTTATCATAACCTGTACCCACCAGGTTTTTAAAGATTGGGAATCTGACATGGTCGTAGGAATTCGAAGGCTGCGTAATTGCAGTTGAGAGACTGTCAAATGTTACGTTATTGTTAAGTCCAACGCGGGTTCGTAAATTTAGACTTTTGAGCTACATGGTAGGCACAAGTAAGACCTGTGAAACATTGCATGCATTGTTGTGAAGTTGGATACCAGGACATATGGAAAAGACTGACTGTTGAAAATTCAATTCAGGAATGATGCAAGGCAGTTCGTTGCTGTGAAGCTCACTGAGCCTCGCAAAAACTGTTGCTGCTCCGCTGATGGTTATTTTTAGGAGGCTGTAGCGGAATTGCCACTAGCAAGTTTCCCATGAAGGCGGCCAATACTTTGATTATGGGTCAATGTAGATGCATTGCAATTAAATTATCCAAGTGGCATTACCAGAAATCGTTCACACTCCATTGAGCTTCATTTTTAGGACATAGTTATCAGCACAATGTAAAATGGTTTCGAATTACAACTGAACAACACAGTGACACTGAACAGCCACACTGATCGTTCCAAATGCTTCCAGATTCTTCTGGATAGACTGAGTGCAAAGTGATGAGCTCCCAGGTGCTCGGAGACTACCGCACCGGTGCTCAACAATGATCTGGAAGTTGTGGAACAGAGTACCGGAATATCCTGAAGAATGTATGGTTGTCTTCGAAATGCTACAAAATCAAAGTGTTTGAATGTACCAATGTCGGAGCTATTGGGAGTATTGGCCGCTTTGCCAAGACTAGTCCAGTGCATCTCAAACCTGGAGCCATACTCTCCGGGAGTGATTATTATAATGTTTATATAAAATAGTACAATTCAATTTACTATCTTCCTCCGGCACACCTTGATTCAGGCATTGTAACTTAATATACAGTCCAGTAGGTATCCAAATCTACACAATTATTCACAAGCCATACGCTATCGATCCTATCTGATGTAGCATTCTCTTGCACTAACTATACCAGTCCAATAATTGCTCTGACATATTCAATACAAATCTAATCAGTCTGTTTGACAACCCAGATGAACCAGTTAACAAAATCAGCCCAACCATGCTGATCTTTGTACTTTATTGGAATCACCACTGCATATTCTTGAGCTTGAGAACATAATGTCCATTGATCAGTCTTCTTGCAACTTTGAGAACAGGTCAATATCGTTTTTCCAGTGGGCAGGCGCTCCTACAATTGGAGCATCTGATTCGGCAAATTCCAGCTAAAGTATTGTACAGGAATAGAAGGAACTCGGCCTTGCAAGGTGTTATCAAGGTCACTTTCCGTATATTGTACCCAGATGTTATGAGACTCAGGTATGATCCCTTGGTTGGCATCAGTATATTCTAGCTTGCAATCAAGTCCTAGATGCCCAACAGATATAGAGCAGTGAAATAGTTGATGGTAGTATGACAGTCCATTCTGAAGTTTAATAAATATACCATCAAGGAGTACATTCTGATCATATCTGAGCACCAGTCCACACACTGCATGTCCCCAGTCCTCTTCAATGTCTGCACGGCATGGCTGTCGACAGTTGCGAATTCCGAAATCTTCTGATGCATCTCTGAGTGAGATTCATCGGATACTTCTGTACACTCAGCAGACATGAGTTTCTGTCAAATCAGCTACCTGAGGTGACACTGGGCGGAAAAATGGCTCATTCTGTCAATGCTGGAGGCGTAAAGGATTGGCTCTGGAATAATTTCACCGTTCATCGGTAGCAGATTGTAGGTTGATAACCTTTGCCAAGTCAATATCGTACCAGCCTTGCAGGGCAAGATATGACAGTGTCTCTTCCCTATAGTCAAGACCAGTAGACCAGTTATTGTTGTTAAGCATATATCCAATGTCATTGACTTTGTTGGTAGATTGAGATGCTGGCTTTCACATTGCCAATATGTAGCCATGCAGAAATATCGGTGGTTAAATTGTTGCCAGAACAGGTTCGCTGAATTGACACTGATATGTGACTGACATGATGCATCATTGGAAATCCGAAATGAATTACATACCGTTCAATCGTTTTCCGGAGCTAGTGAATGATCATTGCAAATCACCAAACTTTAAATTTGATCAAGTGGATAGACAATTCCTTCTTGAACTACATCTGCTCATTCAATGTGATACCATACATCTCTCTCTTCAGCTGATTCGGAATGCAGTCTGTGTCAGTGATACTTCAGGTGGTGGCTTCAGTCTCAGCATCAGATGGACGGACCTGAAACTCCACACGCTCGTCGGCAGTCATGTTTACTGCCCCATGAATCTCTCCTTCCGCAGCCGTTTTTATTTGCGCAATTTGTTTGGCAAATGTACTTTTGAGACCTGTTGCCTTATTCCTGACTTCTTGAAATAGTTGTCGCTTGTGATGTTGGAAGAATTCGTCGAAAAGCATGCATTTGACAGATGTCATCTGATGGATTTCGCACTCCAGTCACTCAATTGCCCTCTCACGATCAACCTCTGACCATCTGGTTGCCACTTGTTGGGCTCTAGTCAGACGCACCTGAAATTGCCTTCGTTTCAATGTAGTAACCTTTTCAGCCACGTACACCTGAACTTCCATTGCAGCACATAGTTTATGAATCTTGTGTTCTCGTAAGTGATGGGATTTGCTTGCTAACATTATATTCACTTTGGCCTTCGCAGACTTCAACATTTTCTGATCTCAAAAGGCATCCTTCTGTTTGTTAAATCGGATCAGTACATTGTCTAGTGCTGTGAGGAATTGGTCAGAGTGATTTTGTTGGCTAACAAGTAGAGAGAATTCACCTAATGCTCGCTCTGTTCCCATAACCATTTTCTCGGAGGCTGTTACTGTCGGAGTTTTACCATCATCCTACGAGCAATCAGGAATTGGAACACAACTCACTGACAGTGTTCTGAACATGCGCCGGATCTGTTTGCCCTACCAGGAGCTGCTTTTCATCGAATCGAATGATTTAGAAAAGCGTTGGAGACCTCGATATCGTGGTACTGATGTGAATCGATTGTCAAATTGATCTTTGACATTTCTAGCTTTCTGGTATTTGAGCAGCCAGTGCAACAAGTCTTTAACTAGACCCAAGAGTAACTGATGCATTTCATCAGGCTGCCAAAGCTGGTAAACATTGCAGAGAGGAAATTGCGAGAACTGGTTGCAGATTGGATGAACACGAAGTGTGTGCAGATCATCAATATTAGTTTCATCCTGACGCTCTGAGTAAACATGATGATCTCTCGAGCTATCAAGTGCTCAACAAGTTGAATGCCCCATCGGAGTACCTGTCAGAAGTTCACACATTGGCCGCAAGCAATATAAGACTTGAGCAATCATGACGCGTGCTGGATTATCCCCAACCCAGACAGCCAAAAGAGGATAACATTGTCTCTGGAATCCATCAGAACAATTACATGTCAAGCCGGGACACATTATGTCAAGATTCCGGAGTGGGGATAGCACTATTCCAACTGCAGAATCCCATGCCTTGTCAGTATAGTTGGCACCTTTCGGGGGTCATGGAATCACCCCAACCACAATTCTAGCGCACTAGTTAGGTGTACGGCAGATATCTTTTCGAATATTACCAATGGTGAGATACAGTGCCCAGGCATGATGATCGCCTGAAAATTGGTCAAGTCAGTCTTGTCTGATGTACATATGACTGGCAGAATCGTCGCTATGGCAGGAAGCTAATCTTCCGCTTCCCACCACGAGTCATCAGTATTCATTTCTTTGTGTATTTGGCGACTTTCCGAGTCTGGGCAGTACACTGGCTCCAAATCGAGGTACTCCTGAAATGGGAGATGTGCCAAAAGGAACTGAATATTTTTGAACATATACCTGTAGTATAATGTTCTGAAGATAGGCAAATAATTGTCAATCCAACTACCATCGTGATGCCCGAATTCAAGTTCAGAGAGGCGCTTTCGCTGAGCATCTCCTGATTGAAGTCGTTCGATTTTGAAGTTGTTCAGTCCATGCCTCAGATGCTGAGCGATCCACGTGTTTATTTGTTGGCTAAATGATTAAGGCAGTTGTAAGTCGTGTGCTGACTGAAATGGCTGCCTTGGATTCCGTTGTTCTGAGTACTTGTGATGCTTGTTGTACAATCCAGTTGCTTTGCCATATGCTATCCCCACCACATTTTCGGCTATAACTACCTGCCTATGAGCCCTGGTCTATGTTGGATCAGGGGTTGATGTCAGATCAAGCTTGTGGGGGTCTATTGTTTCGTCATCGGGAGTATCTTCAGGTGGTGGTGCACCAGGTACATTGACTATGGGTAGATTATTTGTTGACTAGCTCATCAATGGCCATTCAGGAAAACCAACTAAAGTTGAACCATGATTACTCAGGTAAATCCCATCCTGCAGGTGGTCAAATCCCGTCAGGTCAGAGTCCTTCATCCATTAATATTGAGTGCAATTGTTGATAGTGAGCCTTGAGTCGGTTCTCGTCGAAGAATATCTTCTTACAGATAAAACACTTAACATGACTCTGGCGAGTGTTGACTATATTCAAGAAATGGTCAGTAAACATTTATTCGGATACATCTCGATGATTCTTCAGGGGGTAATTGACAGCCTACAGGATGTTAGGTTAGCGTATGAAGTTCGCAGCCGCATCACACTCCACCCAATGCGGGGGAGGGCTGAAATCTCTTCACCTTACGATCAGTTCTCTTCATTAACCAGGATATATATGATATCCCGCACAATAATGGTGCACATTGTCTGCTGAACATTATTAGCAGAGAAGAGAAGGCTCCTTTTGTCATCTCTACTTTCAGCACCATGGGCATTGTACTACATCTTTGTGGCATTGGGAGTGATACCTTTGTTTGAGCCACTGAGCAGCTGATAATGAAGATATATCGTCTTAATTCAATGAATAGGTGAGTGACCTAGCAAGATGTATACCTGCGCAATGATCACATCCGCTGGTAGGATGGTTGCTTTAGTAATGATTCTTGAACAGAGCAAGCATCCTGAGGAAAACAATATGTTTAGACAAGTAGCTCAATAGATAGCATCACTGTTGCTGCTTGACACACTGGCCTCGAATTGAAGAAGGATGCAAGGTCATACACGTACAACCTTTGTGTTATATCCCCAGTTGTACTAACCTTTATACTGGATGTAGTTCTTGTTGGGTTCTGGAGGTATTATACCATATTCTGTCTACGACTGTTAATGTCCTGGAAGCAAATGAAAGTGTATATCTATCTAATATCCTAGTATATGAATTCGAGCATATAACAAAGAAAGGTGGGATGTGTGAAATTATGGTTTCTTTGGCTCAAGCACGGGTTGGTTTCATGGATCAAAGGTGTAGTGAAACACCACAGTTTGTGACAACAGCATCGGATATAACAACCGCATCATTCTGCCGAAGTTCACTGCTACCTGCAATATACTCAACCATACTCCGATTTATTCTACATGAGATCATGCATCTAGAGTAGTTCACGACCATCATTGTTCACAGACCATGTCAACGAAAGGATCTCTACCGAACACAGCGAATATATCTCCACCAGGTGGCCTATTTGGCTCCCAACAGCATCCTGATAACAATTCTGGATTTCTGGATAATGGTTCATGAACTGCCACAGGAAACGACAGTTGATTTTGGAATCCCACCAATCAATATCATCCGCCGCATGGGTATGATTTCCTTCCTTCACTGCAGTCCTTTCCAGGCGCTTGGCAGTTTTATTATCATTCTCCATTCAACATGACACACAATAGTTACAACTAACCACTAGCGTAAGCCAATGATATTTAAGTTATGGGCCATAGTGGGAAGGATGTGACCTCCACCAAGGTGGTTATGGCAAGTCTCAAATGGTTCCCCACCTGCAGTTCACAGGACAAGGGGCGTCATCTCCAGGTGCACTGAGAGTGCCTCCAGGACCGCTGGGAAACAATCTAGTCAATCGGGCTACATCACGCAGCTCTACACCTCCACCTCCACCTCCTTCCAGCCAACCTGGGAGACCACCTATTTCCCTCCCAATGACACAATTCCTGCTGCCTGCGGAACCTCGAGAAACGGATGCCGCAAAGATTGCAGACTTGTCCACATTGGTGGAGATTTCCTACAACGAGTATGATGCAGATGATGAGAGTGATGATTCTTTGGACTTGGACGGTACAGAGGGTAAACCCCCAGTCAGCAAGAAGCAAACCAAATTCTCCTTGAACCAATTTGCCAAAAGAATGTTGCAGGGCAACTATAGTGCATTCGACAAGTGGAAGAAAGTATGGGTTGCTGGGTTGCTGGGTTTCTCGAGAACAAGCATTGGTCCATTATCTGTGGGCAGAACAGTTTAAAACCGCTTTGAGATTCACCCCTGCACTGGCAGGCAGTGGTTGCAGATTTTTTGGAGATGTTTGAGAGCTGGCTGCAATTGAATAACTTCGATAATGCCAAATAGATTCGGCGGCAGTGTGTGGAGATGTTTTTGATGCAATGTGCATGCGACATTCAGGAGGCGAGTAAAATGTGAAGGCGAGGCAACCAGCGACTGGCGACGGAGTTGGGACAGCACACGAGCACAATGGCAAGAAATAACCTCCCAGAGTGGCCAAATACAACCTTCATGGTTGTGATTTGCCAGGTTTCCAACGGCAACGATATTGTTCAATCTCGAAACCAACTCAAAGCCTGGTATACCGATGTGAGGTACAACGAGGAGCTGATTGATTTCATCGACAAAAATAGATGCCCAGAAGAGCCATACATTCTACCATCAAGGTTCAACTGCACCTTGGAGCAGAAAGAATTGGACAAAGAGTATATGGGATTATATACCAACAGGCAGATAAAACTGAACACCATATATGGCCAGATTTCGTAGAACTGTTGCCTTCCAAATGCTTTCACATTAAAACTTGCCCATGATCCGAAACTATTCTTGGTCAAGAGGAAGTGAGCTACAGGCAAAGTGGTTGCCGAGCACGTAATTAGACCAGCAAAGGTAATCCCTCCTAGCCATGTCAAGGCTAGATATGCACAACTGCTAATCATTAAACATAGACATTCGAAGGTTCTGAAGAAGGTGGAAGAGAGGAGGGAAAGGAAAATGGTGGGCAAGAGAATGATACTTGTATTAATGTAAGTTCTGATTGAAAGAATAGAATTGGTTGTATTGCATCCATATATATTTGTTCCAATGATTGCTTGTCTGTGAAATACCTAACATTGAGATGAGTTTCAGGAGAGCTGGAATATGAGCCCATCTGCCCAGCTTACATCAGAGCAACTGAAAGAGATCATTGAGGACAAGAAGAACAAAGACAAAGGAGCAAGGGAAGATCAGGAGCATGTGAAGGATGATCAGGAGGTTCTTGATCCAGCAAATACCAGCTCACTATTGAATAGAGTACCCAGTAGAATAAACAATGAATCTGATCACGAGTGTCTTTATGAGGCAGTCAGGTTGCTGCATGCTCATCCTATTCGTCAATCAAAAGATGACTGTGTTCCAGGCCACAAGTATTCAATTCCAGGCCTGCCCGGAACTACGTTTCTGGCACACCAGGTTTAGGCTATGTGGTTTATCATGAGGAGGTGGGTTTGGGATGCTGATATGCCAGGAGCACTGGTGGCAGATGTAATGGGTCTTGGAAAGACTTTCACCTCAGTTGCAGCAGCAATGCTTTGCAAATTGGTGACTGAGAAAGTTGTAATGGGGTTGCCACTGTCCATTTTATGGGGGAATACCCTTGTAGAGTGGGTGATTTTGGCGCAAAACGACATTCCCCATATTGTCGGTAAAGAATGGGAGTGGTATCTGCTCCAAAGATTGAATTCTATGCCCTGCCACCTGTTGGAGATCCAGACAACACCACCTCATGGGCATCCAGCACTTGTATCGCCAGTTGAACCAATCCTGGTGGATACAATGCCCAGGGTGACAGAGACCTTCAAGACTGTCATCGATGAAATAACACATGGAATCAATTTCCAACTGGTCAACTTGTTCCATGCCGAAAATGTGTATCTCACCCTCGATAATCTGAACACCTGTATTGATCAGCCGGAAAACCGATGGACTATCCACCTTGTGACCAATGATATCTTAACATTCAGAGCGAAACCATCAAGCAACGGCCATCTCTCCTGCTGTGCATGGAGTTTTGAGATTATTCATGAGTCGCATCGGTACAAGACTAAATACAGTGTGTGCTGGCAAAATTTGATGAATGTGAAAACAGGATTCACACTTCGAGTCACAGCTACACCACGATTCCATTCACTCTATGACTAGTGTTGTCAGATGATGTGGATGTTTTCAGGTGCGCCTGACGATCCAGAGAATGATACTGTGATGGAAAAGCATTATGCAAATGCATTGTATTCCGCAGTGAAGTGTTTGACGCATGCTATCCGGACTGAAGATGAAGAAGCCCAACCAGATGTGGCACACTGAATAATACAGATTGCCAAGCCTTGGGCATTAAGGAGGTGGTCGGAATAGAAACATGCAAATGGAAAACCACTAGTGCAGATACCGAAGGAGAATGCACCCCTCATAGATCTTGACTGGACCGAGGACGAGCAATCAAACACACTTAAGGCCCTAGTGGAGAGTTACACTTCACATGGTGGTACGGGAGCATGCAGGGTTCATCGATGGCGGCTTGCATGTTTGTCATTAGTGTTGGGAGCCAGAGAGGATCACAACAACATGTCTCGAAAATGGTACAGTGAATGGCCACTTGATACTTTGGTGGATACGCCGGTATTCCGATGGCTGAGAGAGACATTTCTTCCAGTGCTTGTCAACCAACACGCGGAGTATCCCGAACCCGACGAAGACGACCCATTAAGAGAGGCATACGTTCCGGAACAAGGGAGCCATGCTGGAGCTCTCCCCAGTGCACCTCCGCCCCAACAGGCGGTGCTATTTTGTCCTCTGCCTGACCATGCTTGTCATTTGAAGTGGTGGTGAACCCTGTATTTTGCGGATCATGTGGATATATTCCACATGTATGCAGAAATGGGCAATGATGAACTGTCAGAAATGCAGCTCAAATTGCAGGATTCACGCAATCCCTCTGTATTCGTAACGACACCCAAATTGGGCGGGACCGGACTAAATCATACTGCTGCAAACCGTGCGGTAATAACCGAAAATATTTGGGTATTGAATGAGCAGCGGCAGGCATTTGCTTGAGATGTCCGGTTAGGGCAAAACAGAGTACCACACACATGGTAACTGAATGCGGGTCCTGGTGGCTATGATAACCACCCCAGTAATCTCCATCAACACTCCAGAGTGGCCCAATCAGAGTTCTGCACGGCTTGATGAGTTGACCGATCATCACAACATCAATGATTTACCGGAATCTGGAGGCTCATGAGGACTCTAGGAAGCAGCTGACAGAGAATGGAGACAAATTTCAGTCAGATGAGCTATCATCTTAGATTGTTCAGAATGCTTCATCAACGTATGCCTCTTTAAATATTCAACCAATGTAATCTTTTCAAAAGATACAAATAGTCAAGAAGGTCATTTTGTAAGGCACACGATAATATATAAATGAATCCTCTCTCTGTCATTTTAAAGTGAATCAAAGTTCTGATGGTATAGTAGTGTTGTCTTTAATCGGAAATTGCTTGAGTGGGATTTCAGTGGCGTTCCTGATTATTACTATTAAATTTCATCGGCATTCTTGATTGTTGCTGTGAATGACTAATACGAGAGGATGTCAATTGATATCCTAAATTACAAGTTCCCAGGCTGGTATATTTCAGGATAAACAGCCGGAGATGAAGTGTGACAATGACGTAGCGAAGGGCGTGGAATGATTCGTCAGTAGTGATTTTAAGGTGGACTAGAAGCCTGTGGTCATGTACACATTTGAAAATCAAAAGTGGGGACACCTTACAATTCAACCACTTTCAGGCCCACCGGATAATCCTGCCCATATCTCATGAGTCACATTTAGATAGATCGTGCACTGCAGATGTGGCCATCCAATTTGGCAAAAAAGTAAGTCATGGAGATATTGAATAGCTGGTCAGAATATGAGACACGGACTGGCTGATTCCAGGCAAAGCTGCAGCTTTTACTGCCATGTGGTTGAAGTTCAGATGCACCAGGTAATTTTCGGCATATGTTTTGAGTCATGTCATGACACATCCAGCACCGCTTATTTGGCAATCTAATTTCGCAAGGAAACTGTCTACGCAATATGGAGTATGTGTGTCAGAATCTGAGACACAGCTCGCTTATTCATGGCAATCTTGCATCTATTGCTGACATATGATCCAAGCTCAGGTGCTCCAAAGAGTCCTGGGCACATATGGTCATGACCGTCACTGCATCATTACCAATCCCATTCAGCAATCAACATAGTCTATACAATTATTGAGTTCTTGTGACAGAAGATGAGACATGGGTGGACTTATTCGTGGCAAAGCCACATGTTGTGCAGGACTATCATAGTGGGTCGTACAATTCTCAGATCGGCATCGCAGAGCGTCGAAGACTGAGAAATGGCTCGAGTATTCACGGCAAACCTGCAACTTTTGCTGCTGGGTATGTCCTGGCCTATGATTGAAGTTGAGGCACAACTGAGATCTGCAATACAGTCCAGAATGACGTTTTTGGGTTTCTATGAGGCCAACTTTGGCAAACTTGCAACCCATTATGAACGTCTCATTCCAGGTCAGGCACACCTCAACAGTGACAATAAGCCTCCAAAGCGCATTTACTCCACTTCATAGTGCACTTTTTATTTTGATTTGCTTCATTCTCATCATGTTTTTTTGACTTTGAATCAGTGGACGCTATGCACACTGATTGTCATCTCTTATGAGACTACACATTTTGGTGCAGGCGGCTCATTGCGCTCACCATTTACTAATATGTCAATCCATGCGTGATGGATTTCTGAAGTCCGCCGCTAAAATGTTGTAAACTGTTAGCTTCGTAATAACTGTCCATTGGAGGAAGGTAGCCCTGCACAACTAAACCATTCATGCATAGACATGGCCAATAATCAACCTCACTCAACTCGATATTGCCTTAGTAGTATGGTTGGACCTCTGCTTCCAAATTCTAAAATAGGTTCTGCATCATCGAGCACTGTCAAACGAGCTGCAGCTCAAGAGCAAGAATGTCAAAAGACAGATTCTGCTTAGCGACTCTACATGATGGCCAGCAACTTCCACTCACCCATGTACCACACTTACTCAAAGTGGCCTAAGTTCCCAATGCTTTGAATGAAGACTTAACTTGATTCTGACTAAATGTATGTTTGGACCACCAAAACTCGTATCGGAAAATAGATTCTGTGCACCTATTTCCAGCATGAGGGAAGTTCGAAGACAGTGACTCTTGAAAGCTCAAGTGAAGAACAGACAACTTGGAAGATTGTAATTAACTGTCAGAGTATGGCAAGACTACAATCCCCAGCGAATGAATCTAATTGTAATTATTTAATCTTCAGCGCACATCAATTCCCCGGAACTGCATGCATGCAATCATCATTCCACTTCCCGCTGTGAGATGATGTCTCACTATGCATTCATACTATCCTAGCATATAGCTTTTAACCCCAACATTTATTTCAGTCACTATCATAGTAGGGAGACACATAATGAATATGTGATTTAATAGCGTGCAACATACTAGATATTAGGCGCAAAATCAGATTGTGAGTGAGTATTTATGACGCATTTGTTAGGAATCTTGGCTTCGACAAGTGCTTGAATCCATGAGATTACCCCTGAATCAACCATTGTACCATATCATATTTTCCCTACCCCTATATCTCTCGATGTGTATCTCTCCTGCATATACCAAATTGTATTCCTGCATCAGCAACTGTAATATCGTTGTGAAAGATATTCTGTAGACATGGCCCAGATGAACACATGAATGGGAGGGTATGCTTACAATATTGCCTTATCAACTGCAAACGTAGCTACAGCATCCTGATAGAATAGACTATCGCAAATATTGGTTTGTCCTTCCGGCAGATATACGACATACTGAGATTCATCATTCTCCTCGATCGATAAGCAACTCAGTATGACTCCTTCCAACTCAGCCATCACTTATTGAGTTCCGCAAATTCTCAATACTGCACGAATTCTATGCCATGAGGTCACCTCAAATGCTCGAGCATTCACGCATCATTACGTCGTATAGAGGAGTCATATGCAGGGGCACAGGTTTTCATTGAGGTTCTAAGTGCTCCATTTGGCCAGCACCAAGGGTTAGAAAATGTCGCAAGTTTTCTGCCGGTGCGTCTCGTTTAGAGTTGTATTCTATGTGAGTTGGCTATAGCAAACCTCCAATTCTTGCATCAATACAGAGTGTTGTTGATAGGAGAGTTGCTAACATTCGGCATTAAGAATCCATCCAGTTCAGCATACCTGACAAAGAATCGATCCATTCCGGTGCACCGGACAACATTCAAAATCGCAACCCCGGACTGCCATTCTCGATTTTAATATGAACCATTGAAGTCATCTCTCTTTAAACCTTTAAGGCGTGCTTTGAATTGCATCCTCCTCGACTATGTGCAACTTCTTGCTCCATTTTTCCCGATATTCTGTTGCACTTAATCTTATATTTACTCCTTATACACTCTCTCCCACATTCCCCAACTGTCTATTTTCATTACAGCAAATGGATCCTATGCCCAGTCAGGTGAGGAATTACGATTCACAGAAGAATCAAGCAGCACACCTTGAGAGAGCACTTGGCATTCAAGAAAGCAGCCAATATTCATTTCCCATCAACTGTTTGCCTTCCAGTTATCTACCTTCGTGCATTATATTGCGGATGACTAATATTCCCAATTTCATCAGTGAAGCAGGATGATGATACTGATCAAGATATCGGGGATGGCTAAAGTGAGGGTGAAAGTGAGGACACCGGAGATTCAACGTTAACATTCAACATCGAAGATGATGATTTCAATCACACCCTGATGGTTCTACATCTAGGCCAGGTGTGCCGGGACAAGTCATTATAAACAACAAGGGTTCCATTGCCAAAGAAACGGAGCCATGCCAATACTGTTATTGCACACCCACTGCTTCCAAATTCTCGAAAACCACCGGGATCATTGGCACCACGACTGCTCCAACGCCAGCCTCAGCCCTCCTCAACAAATAATCCAAGTCTGACTGTGCACCATCTGCCCAGGTGCTGCCGCAACTCAAGTCTAGTGGAGACCAGAATGCTCCACAACCCAAGGCCAGTGTAGATTAGAACATTCCCCAACACCAAAAGGCTACTTTTGAAGTAGCGAAAAGGTTCATGGAAGCAATTGTATTTACAAAGACTCCTTGGCCCATATTATCCAATGATAAGTACTCAATGGGTGAAGAAGCTTGGAGACTTGCCATTGTAGCTCAAAATCGTCTGTGGGCATTAGCAGGTGCACCTGCAGGTACACCATCAGTGTGTCAATTGCCCAGCGTTCCTTCTCTCAAAATCAATCCGCAAAAACAAGATGTTGTTAGTCTTGGATTCTGTTTAATGCTCTTCTATCACATTTATGATATTAACTATACCCCAAATTATACATATTTAAAACTGAAGATAACTACCATTCGAGGACGGTTCCCAGATGTGGCACATCCAAGTGTTGTTCGTGGTTACCAGTTGAATTTGCGCTCTGAGTCGGAGCTTCAGATTCAGGTTAAGGAGCTCCTGTTTGACAACACATATCTTCCCAAGGTCGTTGATGATAAGAAATCATGGTTCACTCAAATTGAAGTGCTAGATCTCATTCACCATCAATGTTTCTTCACTGCCAATGGCTTGCGATGCCAGCCAACAACATTACAGTATGTCCAACCTCCCGCTCTACAGACTTCAGCGCTGGTAGCTGTAGCTATTCATTGTGCGCTGTCTGAATATGCCAGCGGAACGAAGGCCACAGTTATGTTTTCTCAAGATGAATATCAAGGTACATTTGACCCATCACCTATGATATAATTTACTCCGGAAGCCTCTGTACTCATCAATCACATGTTGGCTGGCAGATTCAAACCCCCCCCCTCCCTCCACCATGTGGCGCAACTCCGCTAGGATCGGCACTCCTCAATCTCCATCGGCACTCCTCAGCCTAGATTCACTGTGTTCTATATCCTTCTGCAGTCAATTCCTCCAAATTCAGCTCTTCTCCGCAGGGATAGGCACTACTTAATCCCCGCTGTAATTATTAGCGCTCCTCTAGTTCATTCCGCGCTCTGTACCCTCGATTCCGCACTCCTCAGCCTGGGATGGAAGCTCCTCAATTCTCGCCGGCGTTCCTCAGGCTGGGTTGTCACTCCTGTATTAGATTCTGCACTCCTTACCCACACTCCCCCTTTTCAGCGCTCCTCCCTTGGGAGCACACTCCTCAATCCTCATCGGTGCTCCTCTGCCGGGATTGCGTACTCCTCTGACTGGATTGGGTGCTCCTCTGCCTGGATTGGCGCCCCTGTATTTCATTATGCACTCCTTACCCCCCCCCCCCCCTTGTCGGTGCTTCTCCACTAGTTCAGACACTCCTCAATCGCCATCAGCACTCCGCAGCTTGGATTTGGCACTCTTCATTTTCATTCCACGTTCCAGCAACACAGTACTTCCCATCTGGCGCTTCTCTTGTCCCTGGTAGCTTGTCCCCATTTTCATCCAACTATATCATATTTCCTTTCAAACCCCAATTCAGATTCGCAGCTAGCTAACATCTCATTACACCTCTGTTAGATATCACAAATCAAGCCAAACGACATTGGAATTCATTTTCTGCCACTCCCCAGGTACTACTAATCAGCAAATGAAAGGAGCACCTGCAGTTTCTTTGCGCCATTAATGAATTATGTGTTCCTGCTTTCGTCGGCCCTGATGAGATGGGAGAAGTAGTGGATGACATCGACCCCATGTTTGATTGATATCATTTGACTATTTAGTCCGGTTATTGTTTTGGTGTACCTGCATGTATGTTTGAATCACTTGCCATTTTCTATGGTACCAGAATGTAGCGAGGTAATAAATGCAGTGTTGAAGAAGATGGTAGCTAGTATGATTCAGCATTGACAATAAGCAATAATCTATGCATTATATTCAACATTGAGGAAAATGGATCGCTTGTGGACATCCGGAGATTCCTTGATGACACCTGCATTCTTCCAACAGAATATCTATATGAACCCAGGCATCTCTCAGAGATTGTTTGTAATTTCCGCATTGATTCAGAGACACTTCCAGGTGCACCAAAGTTCTCTCCGGCACTCCAACGTGTTCCCAACCTTATCACAATCACTCCCATTGTACTCCTGTACCAGTCATCAGAGATCCCAGTTACTCCTTTATCAGTCATCAGATATCCCAGTTACTCTGAAGGCTGGCCAGAATGCCCTCCTAGGGTCTGATACTGTTCTGAAATTGACACTTCTATGTGTACACTCCACATCCTCTCAGCCACTCCTGGAGTCGTCTAGTGACTAAAATACATTTTGCTGATGGTAGCGATGTCATTCAAATTATTGTTGCCAATAGAGGCGGTCGATAGTTTGAGTATGGATTAATGTGGTCACAATACCCTTGGATCATCCCAGATGCTAGACAAAAAATTGTTATTGCTCGCTTACCGGACATTTTAATGATGGGGCAACAAGCATCACGGATGACTTCTTTAGATATTACACCAAGTGATACATTTCTTTTGGATGGATGTGACAACGCAGCCCTTTGATTGCAGAATGTGTAGGACCAAAAATCCTTGATGCTATGGAGACACTAACATTAAACACATCCCAATAGCTATGGTACTCGCAGTAATTGTCTGCTACAAATCATGTAGTCATATTGACAGTGAATATAGTGTGTCTCTGTATCATCGTTTGCACCCAGAAGCTTTGTTGCCTGTCAATTTCTCATCAACCACTCTCCAGGGTATCTGAGTGATGGATAAGATGCCACTAACACATTCCAGTGCTTTCGGCCAGCAATTTATGGCATGCAGTTCATTCATCTAGTAATAGAATAGCATAGCACCACCTCCTCACCTATTGGTATCCAGCTCGTACTCCTCGATTCCCATGATGTACCATAAGCAATTTTAAAAGTATCAACCATGTGAACCAGGTATGTGTAGAGAGATATGCAGTTGGTTACATGGAGAAATGCAGCATGACAGTCCTCTTTCAGACTGATTCGTATTGAGCACTGACCGCTTCTGTGATGACCTGTATGACATCACGACTTCAATTGTGTTAGTACATTTTGTCACTAATTGAGTTTTTGCTTTCTCACTTAACACTAATAGGCCAGACGATATCATGTTGATTGGTCATCTTACAGCCTGATTTGCCATCCAGTACTTTTGCATGGTGTGTACAACCCTTGCACATCCAGAGACAAATTACCATGTCTCACAATTTGGTTACTGAAATCAAGAAATAGCGGATATGTAGCAAAAATGCTACTGGAATACCTTTTCAAATAGATATGTCCTTAAAAATCACAATTTGCATATCTAATCCTCTGGCGATGCTTGAGCTGCCACCATCTCTTTGTGCGAATCTGATTTCTATATAGTGGTTAGCTTTGGAGGCAATATGCAGGGGTAAAAGCTTACAGGTTCAACAGCCTTCATTTACTTACTAGTTGATGAATCGAGCTTTGTATTGTGGGAACAAGACAGTATGGGTTTGTTTGAATGTCGCTTCATAAACCTGACATCATCTGACTACTTTCTGATCAAGCACTCCCTTCTGGCGTTGGCAATTCTCCAGGGACGACATCAGGAGACTCCATTAGCTCTCCGAATGTTGTGGGAGAAAATGCGGCTGTTACTTTGGTTGTTTGCAGCTTAACAGCTGCGGGAACCTTCAATTTGGTTATTCCATATTTGTTATCTCTTTCACAGCAGTAGTCAGCCGTGTCACCCCATCCTGGCTGTGTCAATTCATCAAGCTTCATCTGCATCTGCCGAAATCTCCCCATGCGCTGCAGTACCATTGAAGCTGTCGTGTCCACCACCCAGCTGGGTTCTTCATCTTCGCTCAACTTGCCCAGCTCTCTCTCTTCATCATCGTAATCATCCCCATCCTCTTGATCGTCGGAACTTGCAAGATCGCTCAGACTGTCTGTGATAGCAATCATGATCTCCTGAAACATTTTTTCGGACTAGGTGGTTGTCAATCCCACTTTGTCAGCATTTCCCATTTCTTCCTGCTCCTGATAGATTGCTATCTCTGCAACTTCAACCCACATTCTTACCACGGCGGTTTCTCTCTCAATAAAATGCTCAAGACATTTCTCTTTCTCTTCATTGTTTAGACTGTGTACTTCTCCACATTCGTCCACCACCAGCTTCGTTTTAGATCACAACCTGCCAATGCCCCAAGGGCTCAGATTCTGTCAGCTTCGAGTCCGCACATGCCATCACTGGGTTGATGACGTCATCATTTGAAACACATTTCCGATTTATCATATTGGCTTGCCAGAAGCGGTGAAAAGTTCATTTTTGGAGCATCCACCTTTGGAGTTTCTGTTGACTTTGTTATTGGCCAAGATGTTGAGTGTTGCAAGAGATGGACGATATGGAGGCAAGCTGCATCTTTTATATCAAGGTTGCTGCGTTTGATCAACTTGTATAATGCAACGTCTGCATTTTAACCATCACTAAAATTGGAATAGTATTGCTAACTGTATGCTATGACATTATTTTAAGCCTCAGTTTCATCTAAAATCCGTCGGATTTCTTCAGAGAAAAAGCACCAGATGTCCTGTCACTGGAAGAATTGCGTGTTAAGTATTGACGGTCAAGAGATTTCAGCTGTCGAAAACATCTGTTTATCCCTGTAAACACACAAACAACATCTGACCAACTTGCTCCAAATCGTGGAATGGTATGAAACCCCTGCAACCTGCACCCATACACAGCAGGATTCATCATGAGCAGAATGCGCAAGTTGGCTGTTACTTATTCCATTCTGACAAGAAGCTAACAATGTATTCCTCAGGACTTTCCACATCTTTTCGTTCTCATCTTCCTCTCCTATTCCAAATCCGCAAATCATGGATACAGAAACACTTCACCATGATGAGAGCAGAACCGAAACCGGCCAATCGACCAGCGCTTCATCCAATGTGGCACTCGCTGGCACACAGCAACAACGCAGACATCTGTTAGTCCACCCCAAAGCTGCCAATGCAGCCACTAATAATGTGACTGAAAATGCACATTTAAACATCATCCCTAAACCTGGCAGCAGCAAGAATATGAAGTAGCATGCAATTCAATGTGACTATATCCATATCGAGGTAAATGGCCATCAACTAACAATATAGCATACAGTGGCTACATGTGGAGAGCAAAGTAACCAATGTATCGCTCCGGGTAATGAGAAACCACCTTGCTCCATCAAGGCATGTGCGTGCACGGTCCACAAAATTGAACATCACAATTAGTGTTAGCAACGGGTCCAAATTCCCGGGTCGGTTCCGGATCCGGTTCCAACCCGGAACCGAACCGTTGCAACGTGTTTCCACACAAAACCCGCTCCTCAAAAGTCAACATTTCTTGCTCCAATTAAGTATTTGAGTTCTGATCGTATCACAACATGATCAATACGTGGATTGTGCAGTTTTAGTCGCTCATTCGCCTCCCGCTTTCAGATTTGCGATCCGACAAGTATTCGTTGAGTCGCGATCGAAAACCCGCCAATTTCGCTTAAATTCAGCCATTATTTCACAACCATTCAACGAATATCAGTCGGATTGCAAATTTGAATGCAGGAGGTGAAAGAGCGGCTAAAGCTGAACAATATACATATTGACCATGTCATGATACGATCAAAACTCAAATACTTAATTGGAGCCAAAGTTGTTGGAACCGTAAAATGGAACCGCGGTCCAGTTTGAACCCGTCCCCAAACCCGGTGGGTACACCTGTTTTCCGGGTAACAACCCGGACTGGACCATCCGGTCCGGTTCCAAACCCGGACCGCAGCCGGGTAACCCGGAACCGTTGCTAACACTAATCACGATGCTGTCAGCTCTGGGTTTTTCCGGTAGGAATTTCGTGATAAACATCCTACAGAGTGGACTAAAGAAGCAGTAATAACCTTAGAGGAGGCTATGGAAGCGTACATGGTTGAGTTAGTAGCTGAATTCCATTGTCACAGGTAGCAACTAATATCTTGTAGGTTTTCAACATGACTGCTGGTATGGCAAGGCAAGGAGGTCAGGTACAGCTGGAACAGTCTGACATACGCCTGGCCTTGAATATGACCAAATTGGCCAAATGTGGGATCTCTCGCACTGCAATACAGAAAACGCAATAAATAATCAAGATTTCTTGGGAGAAAGTCTGAGAAAAGAAGAAGCGCGAAACTGAGTTTTCTGGGCATAAAAAGGGGAACCCTGTGTTGAATGGACGCATGAATATGCATCGTCAAAACCACACGAATGGCCAGCTTCGCTGCCAAAATGACTTTCCCAAGAAACAGCAGCCACGCCAGAGGGGCAAAGGAACACATACACCTCCGACCAACTAACACAGACAGTAGACACCAGGCCCGACGCCACCTCTTCCCACACCGCTACCCACACCACCCTGTGACAATGAGGGTGCTCAACCTTCCCCAATCGAAACTTTACCACCCGGATATATGTTTTCACACGCTTATCATCGCAGTGCTCAAGTTCAAAAACTTGATATATATACCCAGGACAGCCAGCCCGATACAGATTATATTCCAGATATTCTGACTGATGAAGGAACATCCACTGGTTAGTACGCTATCTGCTGTGGGGTATTGCAGCTAACATTCATTTTGCAGACCAGAGCAGCCTATTAAGGGAATCTGGCAGTGAGGATGAGCATTGATAGAAACAAAAGTGATTTTTGAGTCTATTATTATGTACAATTAGAGTATACTGTAAAGTATAGTTTAAAAAATATATTTATATATATTATTAAAGAACAATACAGTGATCAAGGAGCAAATCAATGAAAAGGGTAGAAAGCCTATCAAAACAATGTGCATGAAATACTATGCCAAATCAATCGATTGTATATTACGCATATGCCTGTGGCAGAATCAGCGTCAATGGAGCACCATCAATTTAATGTATTGTAACTCACGTAATTGAATATTGAAATGGTCGTGGTTTGGCATAATCAAAGTGCTGGTCACGTTAATAACTTAAAATTACAGCAACATGCTCCCTTCCCCATCCTGAAAATGTGTGTCAACTAAGTGTGAATGATGTTTGGTCTAGCATTCTGGGTTATTTGACGGGCGATAGGCTGCATACACTTATAAAAGAATTATTGGCTAACTCTATCGGCAACAGAAATAGTGATAGTCTCCCTGCTCCACCTCGAATATCAGCAAAAACTAAATCTCCTTCTTCAAATTTATATAGTTTAATGTACACACAAACTCAAAAAAATGAAACCGAAATTTCTCTGAGATATGGCATTGCTTTACTTTTCTGGAGTGTTCTTTGAGTTATTGCGATGCTGGTTTCAAATGTCAAGACCAGTGTACCCACTTATGCGAATGTGACAACAAACATTTGACAAAGGCTTCACACAATTATTGGCAATATCACAAATCATCTCTCGGTATACTACTATGTAACCAAATTCAATATGTCCTCGCGATGATGATTCCAATCACTCTATACATTGACTGAAGTGTGTAGGTCTTGTTTTTAAAGACTCTCATGGCATAATTTGACCAATGATAGTTACCATGCAGAAGTGGTTCACAACTTTTAATATGATAATACATGATTGTCAGTACGTTGCAGTTCAATCGTCGCGGGAGGGTTATGCATCATCACCATTATGATTTCACCAATTCGAGATGAGACTTCAGAAAACCATCAGTTCTATTGCATTTACTACTACTATGATATATCAACAAAACCTAGAATAAAATAGCACACAAAGGAAATCATAAATCCGATCGCTGACACCATTCCTAACCTCCAAGCGACATATCACTTTCTACAATCATAATTTCATCAACTAATCCCATATTCTCAATGCTGGTCATGTTGGTGATGCTGGCAAATCTCGTTGCTGTTGCTGTTGCTGTCGCAGAAGCGGATGGGCTGGCTGCTGCTGGCAATAGCAGACCCACCCATAGTCATAACAGCTGAGAATCACATACTAGCTTTAGTAGCAGCAACAGAGCCACTGAGAAGATTAAAAGAATTGTTGGGCTGCTCTATCAGCTCCTCTGGGACATAATCAAGGAAGTCTTCATCAATGCTGCCCTGATCTTTGTGAGGTTCTGCCATTGCTGGGCCCATTACCAGTTGAGTGGATCCTTTGGAAAATCATGCTGCAGATATTGTCTATCTTTTTAGCTCGAACCTCTAGCAACGAAGAACTAAAATCCACATCAAGAGAACGAAATACATCTGTACATGTATTATCACCCGCGTGATTAATGATTTTTGTATATCGCTTACATTGTGCTCCACCTCCTGGACCAAACTCTCGCGGGACCCTAAATTTGCCTGTGTTCCAGGCCGACAAACAATGATCGATAGCCGTCGTGGTGAGGGTAAAGAATGTCGGGTTGATTTCATCAATCAATGATCTAGCTTTCATTCCCATTTATCATATGCCATAGAAGTATGTCCGGTGAATAGTATCCACAATTTCAGTCGCTGCAAATTGAAACTTTCCCTCCTAAATTAATCATGAAGGCAATGATTATACAAGAACGGAACTTTGAACTTACCTCACGAATGTGGGTGGGGCATGTAACCCCGGTCTTGGCCAATAGCCAGGTTACCATTTTCCGGATCTCTGCAGGCGACTGTGATGGAAATCCCTGAATAGAGTCAATTGAGGTCTTACAGTGGTATACTATTACTGCACGAGCTCAAGTAGTCTTTGTTAGAGCTTGATGCACAATGTCAGCGATGAAAACAATTGTTGAGATAAATAATTTACCACTGAAATGTAGCCACGTGAAGGGCTTGATTTGCTCTGGACTGGATCAATCCTTGGGAATTCCTCATACCACCAACTATATATCTAGACGGTATTCACTGCATTCGTGGCAAAGAGAATCCCAAACATCTCCTAATTGATAGCTATAGGCTTCACGCATGCCATGACCATTGCCAGAATGCCTGAAAGGGTTGTTAGGCTGTTGTATTCTACACCGACGATGAGGCCTGTCACGTCGTCAACAAAGAGCTCATATCGCCACAGCTTTCCAGCCTTCCATGCAACCAATTACTCACCGGCTGTGTTTGAATCCTTTCTGTAGTAAATATCTACATTAGCGGGCGGATTCAATCATCCAAATGCTGAATGGAATAACTTCTTAGATGCCAGCGACACAGGCTCACAATCATCTTCCTCCTCCGAGAATATAAAGACCTCCCGACGCTCAGATTGTAGGGGTTGGACTGACATTGTATTTAATTGAGTTGCCGTGACTTGTTTTCCAAGTGTTGCCATGAAGGAATCTTTTGATGGCCGCATGCCCATTGTTTCCCTGGATGGTCGCCGAAGAGGCTCGTCATCGGATTCTGAATTGTCATCATAATAATCATTGTAAATATCAGGTATCGTGCGGGGATCGTCATCAACAGCCCCATCGTCGATAGATTGTTTGCTTCTCCTCATGCTGGATGGATGCGGAGGAGGAGGAGAGTAGTGACGCCTTCTTGTCATGATTTAAAAAAGCAGGGAGTGATAAAAACATAAAAATTAAAGGAGTGGGAAAAGGAAATGTGAATGAATATAGAGAGAATCAATTAAAGCATTGTGCAAAGGAAAGAAAGCATTGAGATGATTAAAAGCATCGTCATAATGGGTCTTTTTATCCTGTCGACAATTCAAGAATCTTTGCTTGTCCTGCCACCCACACTTCCAACTTCTTGGATGGATGGAAACTCGGAACTGAGAATGGCAGGTTACAAGCAGGCCGCAGTGTTGTTGATTGGCTTCCTTTAATGAAAATCGCTATCGCAACAAGAAAAACAGTGTTTGCGCTTTACAAATCATTCGGGTTAACTTCTACATGGTAAAAATACCGAAATACCAATTACATGATTGCTGTACATGGAGTCCTGTCATTGCCACTATGCCTTTGCCAAAACCAAACACCTCAAAAATTAATCCCAATATGGTGAACTCCCAACACAGCCCTTTATGCATGCATATGAATGATGTAATAATAAAATAAACAAAACACCAAAAAGATATCCAAAACCTCACCAAAAAACTATGGATTATCACCCATCCGTCCACCCTCCAAAGTGCTAGAAAAATACCCACCCACAATGCAAATCCTTGAACAACCGTCCAGCCAGTGCATTCGATCCTCACAATGACTAATTTGCAGCTGCATGGCTGCTTGTATGCTTCCATTTGGCCCAAGACTCTGCAGTGGGTCAATTTACAATGTGATCATGTTCACATAGCCAAGCCACATCCTTATTAGCAACATGGCTTTGCTCATAATCTGTACAGAAACCAAAAGCTTGGTTTCGGATGACTTCAAGGTATCGCTGCTGTCTGATAATCCGTTTTGCAGGCTTCCCTTCAAACTTCTGGAAGCCAGTTTTCGTCGTCAGGAATCTGGTTGGATTTTTACGCCACGTCCAACCCTTATCATCCGATTCCTCCCTGATATCATCCATCATATCCTCCACTGGAGGTGGGAGGATGTCATCATGAGGAAGGGAGCTGCAGCCACCACACATATGTCGTCTGCACACCAGCTGTGCCCTTGGCTTCTTGGCCACGATAAACGACGCAATAAAGCGTTGGGTTGCATAATCTCATCCCCGCATTTACCCATTCCGTATCAGTATTGTTATCGAAGATTAAGGTAAAATTATTGGCGTACAGATCACCATTTCCATTAGGCTCCTCACGGCAGCCCCAAAGCTCTCAGATTTTCTGGCTGAGGTCTGCCAGACAGAAGATTGCAGTATTCAAAATTGACAAAATGGTCGTATCGATGATTGATGTAACTATCGGAAATATACCTTCATCATCCCCAGGCAAGTGCCATGAGAATAGCTGAATATTGTTTTCACCCACTCTCTTCCCAGCAATGACGGAATCCACATAGGCAATGATAATGGTAAATGGCTTGACATGGAAATTGATTGAGGCGTCGCAATGCACCTTCCTTATTGACTACCTCTGAACCGAGGCTTTGACCATGTTGTCTTCTGTATCCCGATATCATCACGAAGGGCAAAACATGCATTGCGGCGATGATATACATTCCAACGTACACAAGTCTCCTCTACTTAGTAGGGATTTGTTCGAGCCTATTTTTCCTTTGGCGTAGGCCAACCTCCACAAACTTTTCCAGTACTGCCTTGAGTTACTATCCATAGCGGTTAGTCTGGTGTGCCATGGACTGTTTCAAAGACAGGATTTTATACTCCGGATCACTGATTCGAGTTGCGCAAAGATCGATTAAGAGATCCCATTACTCGGGGCTGGCACCTTGTATGTTGATAATGCTCATGGACTCGGCAATCTCCCAGATGCACTCCCTCACTGTATTTTCTATCTGTTGTGTTGTCAAGCCACCCTTATCCTGCCAAATCCCCATGGTTTCTGCTGTCCATTGGCTGACTCCAACACCAGCATTCTCAGCCCAGATGCCGACTTGTAGAGTCCGCATCTGGATCGTATTAGCATCTGTGACGACCGATTTCGGCAACTAGAAGGCATCACATTTCATTTTAGATTCTCAACAGTGGTCAATGATTGAGTGGTGGATAGCGAATGCTTCTTACTCTAAACAAGTGTCGGAAGTGTTGAATATATTGTCAAAGGTAATATGATGTGATAGCAGAGTTGAAGAGAGTGTGTCGAAGATTCTGAATATTGTAAGTATGCTGGGCAGGCAAGGCGAATATTTATATGGGCTTGGAGGGTTTTCTTGATCTGGTGACATCATCTTAGCTGCAATTCAGCTAGGAAGCAGTTTGTTTAGCATCAGCTAAGCGCTCTGATTCGTCGACTAAATGCTTAAGTTTTTCACAAATACAACTAAAATCACACTCTGCAGTCATATCTCACTTGTTTGTTGTTGCTCTAGTTCTTGCAGGCCACAATGACGTCGCTAGGTTGGTATATTAGGGAAATCAATGGTTCATATACGGTACGAACTGCACAAAATGTGACAACCATAGATCAGGCAATAGGTGTAGGAGGGTCTAGTGAGGGTGGAAAACAATCACCATGATGAGCTAAATGCATATACATAATGCTTTTCGAAATCCAAGGGATGTTGAAATTGAACGACTGATTAAACACATTGCAAATATGTGAAGAAGGATGAGTGAAATTGTATGAGTGGTAAGACCCCTGTTTGGAAAAACTCAATCGAGGTGGGGCTGTTTCTGAGAACCGGCTGGCATGTAACGGTATGCGTAGTTACAGTCCATCGAGATACTTTTAAACATTGTTGCAACATTTCATTGTGCTAACGAACTATGGATGTTTGTCCGCAGTGTCTTTACTGATTGAAAATATCCTCCTACATAGGCGCTGACATCACTGACCTCCATTGCAACCCCAAAGAATAGACAGTACACATATCAGCAGATCAACCACATGATGATGGTTTTGTGATTCAGCACAATAATATTCTCATTCCATTTGTTAATACACTGCATCGCGACTGTGATTTACACACTTCCCACGATGCTTCCCGCGATCCAGAATCCAACACCGAGAATAAGTGTATTGACCTAGAGCGACCTCCGGTTCGGACAGAATTTCATTGTATTCTATACTTGGACAACGATCTAGCCTGCAAGCCTATTAGCAACAAGTATTTCAATATCTTCCACAATGAAATTAATCTATGGTGACCGTTTCCTAGCAGGGAGGAGTATCGATTAGCGTAGTGCTGCGTCAAGCACAACTTCAGCACAGCTACTATGTACAAGCTTTTCAGGAACCCTACGATGGCAATCGTCAGCAACTTCAATTCGTCCCACACTGTATTCACAAGGTTGTACGAAATCTTCTATGCAATGGGCATTCACCATTGGAAATCCGGCAAGTGTGTTATAATTGTTTGGCCAATTCAAACAACCTTCGCGACAATGATTACACAACTTTCTCTTACTGCAATCCTGTTGAATGCATTGAGTTGCTCATGCAACAGCCTGCATTCAAGAAACATATGTTTTATGCTCTAGCACAGAAATTTGATGATGCTGAGGAACGTATCTACTCAGAGGTGAAATCAAGCGACTGATGGTGGAATGAACAGGTGCATTAGTTGATTTTCGTCATAGCTATGATGGTTTTGACTGCTTCAATAGCTACGGTGGCCGCCTGAAGCTACAATTGTCCCTTGATTTGGGAGTTCAAACCAGAAACATCTTACATACTATTCAGACGACCACAAGGAATGGCCAGTATATTTCAGTCTTGGAACATCAACTCAACTATTAGATGAAATCCTTCGAATTGTGCTACCATCCTTGTTGCCCTTCTTCCCGTTCCTCCGAAAGATCACTTTACAGGACATGGAAAAACAATTCCCATGAAGGAATAACAAATACCCAAGCGAGAGGTTTGAAATAAGGTCATCAATCTTGATTGTTGTCCTCTCGACACGCTTTTCAATACTGGAAAGCTCATCCATTGTGCCAATGGCCGGATGCAGCAATGATATCTTGTCATCTGTGTATGGAGGGCTGACTACTTCGAAAACATTCAGTTGCACTTGGTCAAGGTGCCCCATTGCCGTCGGTGCTATGCACCGAAATCGTCGTTTGGAGAAGGGAATTCATCTTCATGGCGGTTGAGAGACAATTGGCTATACTTCTAAGAGATGATACACACGACTCAGGGAGATGAGACAGAGAGATGGGACGCAAGACAATATCTGGATGATTGAGCAGTTGGAATGTCCGAAGGGGTGATCTGGAATATGAATACCATCTCTCCCATAACTATAATCGTACCCAATATTCTTCATACCGGCTATCTTGGTATCCTTACCCATTTGATGGACTGGTTAACGTCCTTGCTGGAACAACATTCCAGGATCGACAAAATCAACCAGCTCTGGGCAAAGATGCTTCCATATCCTGGCTTTCCTCACTTCAACAAGCCATATAGCCAGGTGATGCAATAGAGTGGTAAGGAGATGAAAGCACTCGGATGTGTGATTGTTGCAGTGTTTGCAACAACTCTTTCACACCCTTCGGCGAACCAAAGGATTCCCTTCACAGAAGCTCTGTGTTGCGTCAAAACTTTGTGTATTTTCACCTTATGGCACAATACCAGTACCATACTGAGGCCACAATTGAGTACATGGAGAAGTACCTGAAGGAGTTTCATCGTCGGAAGGATGTTTTCACTCTATTCCACGCCAGTAAATCTAGAAAGGAGGTCTCCGAAGCCTTGAAAAAGCATCGTACATTGGACAAATAAAAGCAACGGGAGAGTAACCCAGCTTGTAACAATCTTTCTACGGCTCCAACATGTCATTGCGTTGATGAAGATAAAATGCAGATTGAGTCAGAAAATGCACAACATCTTGTCGACGAATCGGATTTCAACTTTGTGAAGATGTATCTCCTAAACCACTTCTCTGACAATATCCCCCAGCTTGGCAACCTATTAAATGTAAGCTTTGAATTCACAGAAAAAGTGATGATGGATCTTAAACAAGTGTACTGACAGTCGAATTCTCATGAGGCTGCCTTCCGGATTTTGTGAATGAAAACCCGAATTGAGGTGTTTCAGTATTGAGAGTGGAATGCAAACACTGCAAACAACGTCAGGACGATGCTATGACAATGACGAAAGCATCTATCAAGCGAATAATGACAAACCCACGACCAGAAATCAAGACCCTTGATGACTTGGCCAAGTGGTGTGCAATGCCAAAGGGGGAGCTACCAAATCACATCACATGGCGTTTCAAAAGATCTGCCGACTTTACAGACTACATCGATTACGATCAGTATTTCAGTCATCTGAGCCATACAAAATTCATTCGGTACAACACAGTACCAATTTGGATGATGTCTTCTCAATCCATTGAGCAAGCAGTTCATATGGTTTGTTGCACTAGGTCCAGAAGGTAGAGAAAGCATAAGCCACCACGAAATGATACTGTGCTTCTCTGGATGGGGACGAGTCCAGATGGCCACGTCAAGTTGACCACACGATACATTCCTGCACAGTTGAAGTGTCTTTTCATCATCGAGAATGCTGAATCATGCATTGAAGGACTTCTTGCCTTGGTTCGGAAGTTTGGAACAAGGCAGATACATCAGCCTGCTGGTATGGTGATTGTCAACGAGAGCCATCAACGTCCGATGCAACCTTTGCACAATGGATGCTACTGTATCAAGCCTCTTTGCAGCGTTGAAACCACTTATATTATCCCTATCCGTGCGATCCAAGGAGCTGTACACTTTCTTCTGCTGACGCCGCAGCCAGATGGCTCGCAGTGGTACTTGAGCAACATGATTGAGTTGAATGTTTTCAATTTTGTTTTACATGTTGATTATTCGACTGGATGCTTGAATTAATTGTTGCAGCAATATATAGAAATCTAATGAGTGTTTACATTAAGTGTCTTAATTTGTGTAATGGGAGTTGTGCAAGCTTGTGTATAATCGATGTGTCAAGGGATTAAATACTTAAGAATATTCTTGCAATCAATGGAACAGTTCAAAAAACTGTCAAAATGATTAAAATCTAGAGGACCAACGTAAAAGAATCAAGTGCAATAAATTGGCTTAAATGACTCAACACATTTTTGAGATGTCGGGATGATGCAATCACATCATTGAACACTTCAAAGCTGGGTGGAAAATTCCAAATCAGTCGCTCGGATAATTTGTAGAGAATGTGGAGAACGATCAATGTGTGGGGTCTATTTTCGGAAACCAATTTCCCTTTTTACTGCTGAATATGAGTGTCAATAGAGCATCAATGATTTTTGGATTTACATCTTCGGTAATATGAGTGACACCTGATCATAAACATCCATAAACTGGGAGTTGGCAGCCAACATCAACAGATGAGCAAGGGATATTCCCGCGACAGCCTCCAGACAGTAACAACTTATTTCATTTACAATGCTACCACCATGTGTTCACAAGTGTTTTAGCTTACAAAAACAGTCAACACACTGTATATAAACAATACAGGCCGCATTGTGCTGTGACTAACCATGATGAAAGACCAACAATCATTGACCGTTTGTTGACACTCATTTTCAAGATGAGTCAGGGAGTATTTCGCTTTCTCTTTCCCTTATGATTGCATCCAATACTTCCTATATGGCTGTCTGCAACCTATCGCCAATCAGACTAGCCAGGATACATGACCAACAATTGTTGATGCTCCGCTGACACTCATTTTCAGGATGGGGTAGAGAGCATGTCTCTGCTTAGTTTGAACATTCAGGCAGCCAATAAATCCAATACAGACAGTGACTTAACAATGTCAATATTTTGCGATTAGCAGTCACATATCTGAATGTGATGATAAATAGTGAAACCCGAAACACAGAACTGGAGATTGGGATCAACGGCTCAAGCCAAACTTGGGAAAACATGTGGTTTGACCGGTACGGGTCTGGGCTTGACCCAGCAAAAAGGTGCACGTCAGGTTTTTGGACTGGTCTGGGACTGGACCGATTCATCTTTGCAGTCCAAAACCGGAACGCTGGCAGGTTACCCAGACCGATTGCTAACATTACCTTTTGAACAAGCTGGACTTTACACATAATCAGAAAGAGAAGATCCAGCATAGTAAAAGAATCACAGACTCTCCATTAGTTATGGAAATACTAATATCTACAGCATATTTGACTTGACTGAATATTTTGAATTCAGTTGCTATACCTTTCTGTTATTATTTATAGTCACTCACCATTCAACACTCAACAGTAAAGTGAGCTTTTTAGTATCCAAAATCTACTACTTATTTTCCACTAATTTCTAGTAAGGGCAAAGGTAATCGCAATATTACAGCCAATATCAACATCAATGCCAACTCCAATACCAATCCCCATATCAACTTTAATGCCAAAGCCAATGTCAATACAAATCTCCATGGCAATAGCATTAGTAATGGCCATGTATAGTATTCTGATTCCAATTGGGCTAAAGGTAGTGAATAATGCTAAGTACTGAAAGGCCAAGTATTTCTTGCCAACAATACTATGTCATGACAGACTGAAAAGCAAAGCCTCATCAGTAAGTCTACCTTTAAGGCCTAGTAAATTACGTGTTCAGGTCACCAGAACAGTAACATTAACTTAGCAGTTGCAGAGTAATATTTATCATTTTTTGAACTTATCACTGCAGCCACTCAACTATAATGATCAGGGTGCTCTCACTCTTATTGCCACAGAAATCATAAAGGCTCACACTAAGCACAGCAATATGTTATTAAAATACTCAAGATTTCAGTTAATGCCGAATAGCCAACTACTCTAATGTACATACACATGAGAAGGTGGCAGATATATTCACAAAAGCAGTTACTAAGGATAAGTATACATAGTTTGCATAAGCATATGCTTGAGGCCCGATGACATCCAAATAAATAACCGCCCGTTGTCATACACCATTCCCCCCTCTAGAGTCGCAGGCAGCTAGCTTTCCAATTCATACCAACTACTCGTAAGGAAACTAATGAAAGGTCTACCAAAAAGGATAAAACAGTAGAATACAGACAAAACGTTACCACCCAAAACCAACCCTACAAAATGCAGTCAGAAGTGTGGTATTCCACATGCCCAAAAATAGTCGTTTACTGCAATCACCCGCCCGTTATCACACCTCACCATCACTACCCAATAGCTCACCCTCGTCATTACTTAGAATCGAGTAATCTGCGAAATGACTCCTCGCTCTGTACATCCGCGTCCTCGTAAATTTACTGGAAACCCAGCCGCCCAATGATGAAAGGATACCTGGAATTGACATTGAAACAGCAAAAAAAGCAGACATAACAATTATCGGGTATTGAACCAGCTGCATGTTACCGTCTTCGCCCAGTCGAATAGCTCCAAAGCGGCTAACGAGTAGCCTTGTCCACATCCAATATCCAATCCAGGCTGCTGCGACAAAAGGGACCACAATAGCCAAGAAGAGGCCAAACCTACCCAGATGCTGATGTTGCTGTTTCCATTGCGCCTTCTTTCCCGGACAAGGCATTGAATGGATCTTATCTAACTCTCTTCCGCCTTGACATGTAGTGACGGGAAGTCGACGATATCCGGTTGCCTTGAAATATTCTATGACATTTTTATCATTGCAAACAACTTGGTTGTCTGGTGGTGAAAACCCGGCAACCAGCTTGCATGTGCCATCGGATACTCGTTCGAAGTTGAAATCGCACTCGTAATCCTCAGGTGTACAGCTACAGTTCTTTAGAGTCTTATGAAATCTATCTAGCCTTCTGCCGATGTAACAACGATGGTCAATAATCTTGCGGTGGTATTGTGTTTCATGGCCAAACAGGCAGTGCCCGTTCCCCTCTTCCCCGGGTGACCACAAGAAGAAATCATCACTATCACTGTCAACATCCTTCGATTCATTCAATGCGCCTACAGGATACATCAGTATGTGCAAGTAGGATAGACGCAATGATAAACGTACATTTCACATTTGTGATTTCTTTGAAATCAAGATAGACTGTGTAGAACTTCTCTCTTCCGCCTTGCTTATAACCCCAAAGTAGGAATCTCCGACTATTATCTGCTGGTACAGTAGAAATGTCGGTGACCTTCAATTTTTCACCAAACTGATGCTTCTGCCACGACTTGCCTTCATCCAAGGTGTAATGTACCGTGTCTGTTGGTTGGGTGCGGTCCACAATGACTATGATAGACCCTTGATCCCCATATTCCCACAAATGCTGGCCTTTACGAATTTCCTTCCAGTGCAATCCACCATCGGTTGTTAGGAATGTATCCCCGTCGGCGAATCCTTTCAACGCGTCCCCAACGTTTCCAATAGCTATCATTAAACCAAGGGCAGAACTAGACGAGAATGTATGTCGAGGATCGCTTCGTTCAGTATAGTGATGGAGATTCAGAGAGCATTTCTCGAGATCATTGCTACATTTATACTTCTTCCCTTCGGAGTCATTTCCTGGCGGGTTGATGTACTTCCATTGTCCGCCATCGTTTTGGGTAATCATGCTTCGAACCTTCTTCTTTTCTCCTGTGACGGCATCCTGCCAGTTGACCACGCGATTGACAATTGCAATACCTTCAAGGCTTTGCATTTTCTCAAAATCTACGAAGCCATCCTCATTGCGGTTCACAGCATCTAGAGAAAGCACATAATTAGTACCATTCGAGTTTGACTTGAGCAAGCTGCCATATTCGAACCCCCTCTGGTCGTTCACCGTGACATGAAGGAATACAGAATGAGTGACAGAATCCAGAACGGTGTATGCTGACTGATGGTGAACATTGAAGCCATGGGGGAAATTGGCATCCGCAAAGGTGCTTCCATCGACTGACGCGAATGCCTTCAGAGAGTTATCATTCTTAACACCAGCAACTATGATAAACTCCTGCATAATAGCAAATCCAATGATTCGGTCGAAGTGTTTGACTTCGTTAAGGAAGAAATCGGAGCTGGAGAGCAATTCCATGGAATTTAGCTCGGCACCCCCCTCTTTCGCTCCGTGCTCGCAGAAAATGAGCTGGTCTGAAGTAGCTTGCAGCTGCCCCTGGGCCCATTTGCATGCGCCAGAGTATGACTTGAGAGTATGCCACTCCACTCCGCCAGAAATTGTATAGTAAGCAATAGAATGGCATCGTAAGGGATCTGTACAATCCTTCTCACCATGCCAGATGAGCCAGTCATCTCTCCGAGGGTGGAAATCGAGAAATGGTAAACCTTTCCTATTAGGGAGCTGTGGTGCATCTACCTCGTGAATGTGGTGGGCACGGTCTGTTGTGTAGTAGATCGTTTTAGAATTCGTGATGAAATACACGCTATTGTACTGATGTGGGTGAGGATAGACGGCAATGATCTTGACGTTCTTCAGGATGTGTTTCCATTCTTGGCCACCGTCATGTGAGACAAAGAGCTGCTGCTTCTCAGTCACCAAGATAATGGTCTACTGAATTAGCAGTGGTTATAGCTGGAACGACATACATACCTCTTCATCTGTAGGTGAACTCTCCGTACTCTGGAGATAGTAGTATTCCACAGCCATCTTGGCATTGAATTCGGAAGATTTGGAAATTATTTTGCCAGTTGACGGTGTGGAAATGGCTAAACCTGTGAACAACATATCCTAACAAAAGATACAGGACCTTACCATCATCACATTCACGCTGCACAGGGCGATCCTTCATCACACCCCCTTGACAAGAATTCCCAGGTATCTTTCGATATCCACTCGGGCCCCGGTAGGAGTCTTTCGGATTTTTGCATTCGTCAGGTGGAATGGGCAGCTTCGCGCCGGGTGCCAAAACACACTTCATATCAATGTCTAGGACAAAATTGAAGTCACACTCAAAATCTTCATCCTGGCATTCGCAGATTTCGTTTTCAACAATTGGTTCCTTGAAAAGATTACCCACGTTACAATCTGCGCCCTTTTTGCGCCGCCAAAAGTACTGCTTGCGACCCATCAAACAATCAGGACTGCCGTAACTATCGTAGCGGGCGTACCATTTCTCGTAGTCGCTCTGGCTGTTGTCATCTTTATCAAGCTTGCACTTTCGGCCCTCAAAAACGTCTTTGAAGTCCAAATCAAAAATATATGATTTCTTTTCTTTGCTGCTGCCCACGAGCAAAAATTTCAGACTAGTAGAGTCTGGAGTAGTAGTCAATAGCCGTGCACGTATATTCACGCTGAGATCAACATCCTCCCAGTGCTTGCCATGGTCCTTGGAATAAGAAACCTTATTCGTGTCACCTTCATCATACACGGCAACAATTATGGATCCTGAACCTCCAAATTCATATTTGTGGGCATCCTCCCGGGTCCGCATCCAAGTCAAGCCTGCGTCGTCCGAGACGTAAAGGTCACCATCGATGTAATCCTGAAGATAATCACCTGTGTTTCCAACTCCCATGACAAGCCCCGGTGCACGACTGGAGTATACGCGGCCACCGTTGACCAGCTTAGTGACAGAATGAAGGTGCAAACTCTTGTCTCCAGCTTTGAGGTCTTGCCAAGTATTCATCTTGCCATCATTGAACGAAATCTTGGATCGCAGCTTTTTGGTTGCCTTATGGTTCGACCTGACTTCATCCGCGTTCTTGACAATATTCGCCATCACAATGCCATCTATGCCCACAATTTGCTCAAAATCCACCAATCCTCTTGGATGCCGATTAGTGTTGGCCAAGTTACGAGTGAAGTAAGTTCCATTCGAGTTACTGGTAAACAGTTCCCCCATGGCGGAACCCACTGAACTAGTTGTTAACACATCAACCTGAATACTGTATAAAGTCGATTCGAGAATGGTATAAGCATCCTCCTTAAGACCGCCGTGATCCTGAGGAAATTCAGCACGGTCCCAATTTATAGCATCGTTGGAAACGTATCTGTAAATAGCATGAATACTTTGATGTGTATGTAGATAGTATATGAACGTACAGAGCCATCTCATCTGTACCAGCACTGCGAACAGCAGCTACCAGGAACCTGGAAACAGACGCCAACCCAGTCAACCCCTTCACTGTGTTGTAACCATCAAGTTTGGGCTCGACGAAATCACTAAAAAAGTTGTCGGATGTCAATAGTTTTCGGTGCCCAGCGTATTTATCACTCCCATCCACTATACAGAAAATCGTAGACACCTCGCCTTTGTTGAAGAGCTTGTTCCCGTACGCAAAAGAACACCCGTGAGTGTTATCTGAGAGGAGTTTCACCCCACTCTGAAACCAGTCCGTCGTATAATACGTCTAGAGAAGATATAGTCAGCGCATCATCTCTTCAGCATGTTCACGATGCTCGGCATACCTTATCAACGCAGCTTAACCCAAAGAAATCACTCGGATCACATTGTCTTCCGGAATAAAGGGCATAGTTTGTATTGTTTGCATTGAAGACGACTGGTGACTGACGAAAGGAAATCGGAAGCTCCACCTGAAATCTGTTCCAAGTTTCGCCCTTATCCTCGGTGGCCCAATGCTCCTTGCCAATAGTTAATATGATAGCCTTCTCCTTATCAAAAGGGTGTTCCATGATATCGTAAGCCTTCCCCTTAACCTCGGCAACTTGTCTCCATTGCATTCCGTCGTCATCAGATCGCCATACATCTCCCGCTTTTGGGTCGAAGGTCAAAATTATTGGACTGTCTTCAAAATAGAATAGAGTGCCAGGAAGATTGGGAAATGTCGAAACGAAAACCTTTGGTTTCTCCGCAATCGCAACCTATGGAATCAAAATACATCAGTTGAGCTAAGGAGAAATACAGAGCTCCGACGTACAACTACAGCAGTGGCCGTCACCAACGATAAGTAGGTTGGCAGCCGCATGTTTATCCGTTATCGCTGCAAAATATCTGAAGGAAATCTCCTTGGAGACTGCAATTTGAAGGTTACAGTGAACGCAAGTTCAGGTGCGGGATGGTAAAGATGGTAGAAGGCGAAAGAATGAGGACGCGATGTGGTGTAATTGTCGTCTGAACAAGGTGACTGCTGCTCTTCACACAAATAACAAGATTCTCCAGTGATCAAATTTAGACAAGTAGCCAGCGCTTAATTGAACTGAATTGACTTCATTGATGGATAGGAGATAACGAGTCCCTCCCAGGGTGCATGCAGATCTCCCTACACATGAGTACTCTATTACATAGAGGAAAAGCAGTAAAAACGCTAACTGCTATAGCAGGCAAAAGTGGACAAACTATTAATTTAGTATATGTGCGAAAATGTATTTTTTTAGTGTGGGGATCTGATGGAGAAAGTCAACCCGAAAAATTGTCACACTAAAAAGAGCTCTGCATATTCAATATCTTAGGCTTACAAGGATGACTATCATACTAGTAAGGCACATTAGTTGTTACTATTCAGGTAGTATCTCACTTAATATATTAAGATCTAGAGAAGTACACAAGATCTACATACATGAGCATAGATGTGGATATGTATATTATTTTCAATCTAATACTTGTCGATTATTTTTGACATCTTGAAATTATTTGTAAGCACTTATATATCAATTATAACATATAATTTACTTACCAGTCACAACTTACTTTTAATCAGCTTTTATTGATTGTGAATAATATTGTCTGTATAATATAAAACTATGAATAGTGAATATTAGAATATAAATTTACATATATTTATAAATATTGAAATTACTATATATATAATTCTAAATATAACTAACTACAAAAATATATTTGTATATATTCAAACTATTTTGAATACCAACTTTATACTATATACTAGTTATAAAATTTAACTACTCATATTCAATACTTACTGTAAAGTAACAAGAATAAATCATAATACCACTATAGTAATATGGTATCAATTTAGAAAATTATTCCAATCAGAGTAGCTATAATGTGAATATATAACTGATTCTTAATAAACGAATATTTCGAAACAGATCTTGTGGTGTTAAATATACCTTTAGAAAATATCTACAAGTCACATTTACACTTGCACTTAGTAAAATATTACTATAGGAGATTAGTATTCCCACTATTACACAGTATATAATCTGTAGAATATACATGCATATGATTATTAAAATTGTATTTAAACATTATACTCTGTACTATAAGTATATCAATATATGTAGTATTGGGAGAATTTTATTATACCATACCCGAATAGCTTTTAGTAGTATTATTATATCTATATACTATTCATAAATACAACGGCATCAAACTAATTTATGCTCATCTATATTCGATATGTCTTGTACCTAATTACTGAGAGAAAATATGTGTAGTGGATTACCACCAGCTCATCTCTGCAATCTCTATAAGCTTTAGTCCCATCCAGACTGATGGAGTGTAGTTCACTTCCACTGTATGCCATTGGATTCATTTTAAATATTAGTTTACTATGTTTACACTAATAAATTTATACCTATACGATGAAAATCACATTACTACCATCTGGTATACTTTTACATTGTATTGAAAATAGATCTCTGCAGCTTGATGTCTTAAAGTCTGATTATCGTCAATGTTAGTATATACTTGAAACATTCTGATTAACCATCTGCAGTTTTCTACCAGCCAGGTCTATCATTACTATCTCTAGCTTACTGTTAGTACCTTCACATTGTCTCTCTCCAATCTTGTTTCACTAAATTCCATCTTGACTCTCTTTATATTGCTCTTGCAATATTTAAAACTACTCATTTCAGTCTATATTACACAGATTCCCTCTCTATTATATTGAGTCTACTCAGAGAAAATTGTGGTATATAAGATATCACCCATTCATATTGAATTAAAACCGACTTTGTATTCTAATTGATTTTTTGTTAACATCAATATCTAGTGTTGACAACTGTTCCGGACAATTGCATCGGATCTGGGGCCAGGACGAACTCTAGCCATCACCAAATTGGCGATCTGGAACTCCAATACACTCACCGGTCAATTCGGGTACCTTTCGATGGAAAGTCCCAACCCATCTGAAATACCCAGGTTGTCAGCAGATTGTACAGCAGGTCCATCTGTAGGTTCATAAAATGCACTTGCTTTTGTTGTTTAATAATAGTATTTGATCAAAATTGCTTGTTCAATATTCAGCAATTAAAGTTTGAATGCATTACAGGTTGCAATATCGAACATTTTGGAATTAATGGTTGTCCTTGTATGATTTCTATTATGGCCTACTAAGGTGGTCAATAGTTGGGTTATGAGCTCAAATATCCACATGATGTCTTGATTACCCAACATACAAGATGAAAAATTGTTAACCCTCCATTGTCGCTCATGATTGTGATGGGGTAATAAACATATCATGCCCTGAGTTGGCTGAAACGGTCACCACTACATTGTATATGAATTATTGACACAAAGCGACACTTAGATTACCAAAGATGCACAACCAAAAATTGTTGAGACTTCATTGACTCTCATTTTCAGAATGGGGCAGGGAGCATGCCACTGTTGTTTTTACCTCTAAAGGCAGCTAATGCCCCATTTATGGATGCCAGCAACCAATTGCCACTTAGATACACAAGATGCAAAGCCCAAAATCATGGAGACTCCATTGACCTTTATTTTCAGAATAGGACAATGACTGTGTCGCTTTCTCATTTGCCTATAAAGACTGCCATTACATATGTTATACCCAACCACTATGGGATCACTGTTCAATAACCTAACTTAGAAGATTAACAATCACTAATGCTCCATTGATACTCATTTTCATGATGGGGTAACGAAGATATTAAATATTGTTTCCCCTGATCTGGCCACCCACATGTCATATATGAAATATTACCAGCAATCATCAATTGGATAACCCAGGATACAAAGGCATAAATCGTTGACACTTGGTTGATGCTCATTTTTGGAATGTGGTAGTTACTTTGTCAGTTACTGTTTTGCCAATAAAGGCAGCCAATACATCGGTTTCGCTAAATAACAACCAATTCACTTTACAATTACCTTGCTTACAAGACCAACCATTATTTACGCTCCATTGATATTTATTGTAATGTAATTTCTGGTCAACATCTGTGGCCATGGATAGTTGTATGAATAATTATTTGGACTTATTGGTTGCCTTTCAGCGAGATTGTGACATGGCACCTTGGTAAAACCAAGCACAGTAATCTTCTTCCATGGGTTGCTTTCATTCTGCCAAAATTGAGATACCTTGCTAAATAAGTTATTTGGTGCGCTATACTTATATTTATGAACACATATTCACATGCGACAGCTCAATCATCTCCCATAGTATTTCTCTATGTTAAATTCTCGGTCAAGTAACTTATAGAACCCAGTCAAAACAAATTCACCCATTTGGTTCTCCTGTTTCTGATTTTCTGTATTCTTTCTTGTTTTCATTGCTGTAACCATCATCAAACCCTTTGTTAACCTGTTTCATTGAACTCCATGTTGGACAACTCAATTCAGGAACATTTGGTGCGGTATTTACATTCTGGTGCTCTTGGCTATGTGCAGTCTCAATGCCATTGTCATGTTCGATGTCGAATTTGTTGTCTGCCTCTTAGTGATCATCGCTCTGATTTGGCTAATTGAGGTCATGATTCAAGTCGCGCTGATTTTCAGAGATGGAAGTACTTTCTGGTGTACAATACTTATAAATTTCAGCTGGACAGTGATGGGCATTTGTTGTGATTCAGCAGACATTCAATACATGAGTTTGTCCTCCAGGGACATGATTTGCAGACAGAGCAGGTGGCAACAGTGATCTTGCTGACAATTTAAATTCAGCCATACCATCATGTTGTAAGTTTGACCAGGATGCTTTTATGATCTCCTCAGTATCAGAAATGTATGTAACAGCTGCCTTTTCTTGTTTTGGGTGCAAGATTCCTACTGTGTAGCATGTAGGTTTTGGCTGCCCTGCCACCTCTCCAAAAAGCTGTGGATCTTGGTCATTCTATGCAATTTCCTGTCCGCCACCTCATGCTTCAATTCCAAGTCGTTTTCAGTTTGGGTTGTATCCAATGCTGTGTAATTGGCTGACAATATTCCATTATTAGCTTGCGGAAACTCCCTCACTGCCACCTTTTCTCGATACATGTTGGAAGTGGTTTCACGCAGTCTGCACCCAATTTGGTCTTGCCCAAGAGTAAGACTGGCCTTCACTCCGACAATATGGGGGATGATAGAGAATATATCTTGTGCTACATTTGACAAATTGGTAAATGTTGGGTGCATTTCTGCTTGCTGACGACACCAGTCAGTGATATCGAGTGGCCAAAATGTACCACTACTCTGCATGTGGTCGGAGTGGAAATCATTAAGACTCGGATCAACTTGGCCCCAGATCATTTTAACTTTAGACGGTGAATCCAAACAGATCCTTACAGCAGTCAAAAAGCATACTGCACAATTCCTTTGTCCAGGTGTTATTTCAGCCGTTCTTTCAGGCATGAAGTATTCTTCATCATCGCTGGACACATTATATGGATACAAAGATAATTGACCAAATTCAGAAGCATTTGGGGAGGGGAATAGATTGCAAGCCCACAACGTTTTTGGGTTGAATGCTGCACATTTATTGATATTTGGCAGAGTATACATTCTCCACATACTTTCGAAAATGCCTTCTGGCATTTGGTAGTATACGATGTTTTGTCTTTAGTATTGATACCCATTCCCTTGTCCCACTTCTGAAATGATTGCAACTTCCTGAAAGGATTAAGGATCTGTGCTGAAATAAGAACCTTACAGGTAGTTGGAGTTACTTGAGCATAAAATGTAGACAGCTTCTCTTGTTGAAACTTCATGGCAAAGTATAAGGCGTCCTTCCATTGAGGCTTCATTCCAGATACAGCTCGCATAACGCCATCCATACGATTGAACATCTGATTGTAAACGGTAATAACCCGATGCAACATTACTCTATGCGTTTTTGACATTAACCGGATACAGTATTGGAATGGTGTCAAACCTTCCATGATGTACTTCGCAATTGTCCATTCATCCTGTGTTGTAAAGAGTGGTTGGTACTCTCTGTATTTTGGATACTTGATCAACTGACATGTGAATTCTCGTAATCGGTAGGCATGCTCAAGCACCTCCACAGTCTGATTCCACTGTGTTTTCTTATCCATAATAGGTTGTACTGCGATTCATCCTGTGGCTTTTTGACAGTGAACGAACTCTTTTCAACCACCAGGTGTCAGCATAAGCAATACAGCAACCATTCTCTGCTGTATGAAGGACAGTTTCAGGTCTTTCAAAAATTCTTGAAATACATACTTTCTCAATTATCTTTGCTAAACCTGGTCTCCTAGCCAACACCTTGTTAAGTCTAGCATTGCCCTCTCTTCACAGTCTTTGACTCTTCTCAATATCTGAACTTTCATACTCTACAAATTGCTGACTGCGGTTATGGGCTGCCAAAACTTGGTGCGGCCATTTACACTGAGACTGTGCATGAACACACTCAATGCAAGCTGAATGGCATGTGCCATGCATGGTATGTGGTTTCTCATTGCAGGTCACTCAATTGGTTGATTCTGAGGTCTGAGTCTTCCAGTAATTTGAGGAGGCATTATCTATCGTAATTCCATATAAAGGGTCATCGGTATGTTCAAAATGATAGAGAAGTTCTATCAAATGTATGGCTTGTCTTGCTCCAGTATATTGACTCTTGGCTCTTAATTAGCTTTTGGAATAGGCAAAGAGCGGGCTATCGGCAAGGTCGATAGAAAGTCGTATATATCGCAACACCCAAGCTGGAACCATATAGTCAGCTATGACTGACGTTATCGATAGTTAGTTCGTTGATGTCCACCCATCCAAAACTAAGCTAATTTTATTTCATGATTGCAATTGTTTCTTAATTGCATCTACTGTCAGAGAGTATTCCCTCCGGCAAATGTTGCTAAGGGCACTGCCAGACGGAAGCACCAGCGTGCTGCACAATGCATTATATCAATGTTGTAGCTGTGGGTGTTATATTGTAACGGGTGGAGTAAGGTGTAGGTGACATTGTGTATAAATTATGTGATATTGTTCTCAAGACAATGGCACTCCAGATTCATTTTGAGGAATCAGAACAAGACCAAATTCAAAGCTGTTTCAATATCATTCTTGCATTGCTATCACAGAAAATAAATAAAGAGAGAAGAAAAGGAAATCCTCCAATGCCTAACAACCTCCCTGTATATACAATTCATATGCCACGCTTAAACCATTGTCCATGCTCTAATATACTTTCCGAATCTTTCCCCATCACCTTACACACTATCAATACAACTCTCATCAACACAACCACACCACATTACCTGACATTGCAACACCTCAGACCATTTCGTTATTGGAATGAATTTTACCGCCCTGCTGTGACGTCATTCCCACACCACCTCCGCCATGTCTTACATCTCCACATTCCAGTAACCCCACGTCTGCCCTGCTTCCCCTGAAACTATTGCTTTGTACATTTCCTATCATCAGTTGCCAACTGCGCCGAGACAGTATCCCACTCTTACTGCCGAGATCCTCTGAGTGCTTTTCCCGACAGTCCGGGCTTCACACTGTAACTTTCATGAACCTCCCCCACTTGATCCAACCCTTCCGCAAACTTGGCAGGTTCCGTAGTTAACACATCATACCAAGTCCAATATACAAGGTAGTGCAACTGTTTTCGATGCATGCTACTATCCGCACAACCTGGGACGTGATACTCTTTTGCACTGTCAATTTCCACTGGTGGTATTGATTCAATACGTTGCCCCACCAAAGGAGTACTAACCACAGGGTCCATAAGCAAAACCAGTTGTACTTGGTGAGTCCTAACAGATGCACTTAATTCTAAGTTATAAGTATAAGGGGAAACTTGTTCAAGGATAATAAAAGGCCCCAATTAGTTACTGTTCAACTTTCATCTGGTTGTCGTAGTTTAAACAAGTCGGGCATCCAGCTATATGTGTGATACTTTCTGAATATTTGGTGCCGGAATTCATGCTCGACTATCTCCATCTTCTTGCACTGCCTGACTACGCCTGTTTTCTACTCGGACGTGCTCAGCAATTTGTTGCATAGTTGCCTAGACCTGATCCGCATGAATGTGTCATGGATTCTCCTCCATTGCTGGTTCCCCATGGAATCACATCCAAGGGTCGACACCTTGCATGGCCAGAAAAGGGGTACACTTTGTTGATTCTGACGTTCCATTATTCGCAGCACACTTAGCCATGAGAAGCTACTTCCCCGCGGCATCCTGCTGATGGTTCACAAACACCTGAAAGTAGTGTTCCACACTGGTATTCATTTGTTCCATTTGTCCATCTGTCTGCACCTGGATGGCTGATGACATCCATCGATCAATCCAGAGGCAATTGCATATCTGTCTCCAGGATGTGGAAGCATACTGTGGTCCCCAATCGGAAACAATTGTCAGTGAGAGTCCATAGAGGCATACTACCTCCCGTAAAAACAATTTTGCAAATCCTAATGAATCCATCGTCGTATGACGAGGATTCAAATGTCGCATTTTCAACAGTTTATCCACTACCACCCATACTGCATCCAACCCTTCATATTCCGGCAATCAAACTACAAAATCCATCGAAATATCTTTCCATAGCATATTGGGCACTGACAATTGTTCGAGAACTGCAAATGTTGAATGGCTGGAACTGTGCGACCACGGCCAACTATTGCAGTTATGTACATACTGATTCACATCCTCCCGCATCACCGTCCAATTATACTGTCGATCCGGAACATCAAAGGTCCTCAATCATTCCGGGTGTTCTGCCAGTGCTGTATCATGACAATCTTGTATTATCTGTAGACGCAAAGTACTATTTTCCGGCACATATAGATCACCTCAATGTCGTATCCTCCCATCGTCCTCTGTGCATTCCGCAATTGTATTCTGCTTCAACCAGCTATTTGTTTGAATTGCTTTCAGGATTTTCCCTGGTAACCGGTCTGTTACATATGCTTCTGCCATCAGATCAAAATCAGAAGGACAGCCCTAGACAGGCAGATTTTCCACCGGCAAATGGAATTGTCCCAGTATGTTCTGTGCCTTTCATACCATCTGTTCCATAATTTTAATCTTTCATCCCCCCCCTCAGGGAGGTCTCTTGGCCTCCTTGTCATAGTATCCACTTAACCATTCGATTTACCTGGCCTATAAACTCTTTGTTAATCAAATTTAGTCAAAAAGTCCAATCACCATACCTGTCTCTGATTTAGCAGCTTCTTTGTCATTATATATTCAAGGTTCTTATAATCAGTTATCAATTGGAGGGGATATGTGGCCCCTCCACGTTTAGGACTCCATTCTTTAAAAGCTTTTATAATTGCCATTGGTTCATCATCATATATATTATTATTGTATTTGGCAGGTGTATCTTTCTTTGAACAATATGCCAGTGGATGAAATATGCTGTCATCATCATACTGAGGTAGATCTCCAGCAGAAATGTTATTGGAGGCATCTATGTCAATAATCACTGTTCTTTCATGATCGAAATGCTGAACGATGGGCTCTGTCGTCAAGGCGATCGCCATTGTCTCAAAAGCCAACTGTTGTTCCGATTTCCATACAAATGGTTCGTCTGTCATTATCAACCTTGTGTAGGGTTCTGCCTTGTCGGAACCCTTAGAGATGAAGCATTGATAAGAACTGCCAAATCCGAGAAATTATTGAATTTTAAATACATTGTTCAACCTGTCGTTCTTCATCTTCTTTTGCTGACTCCAGTTCTTCACTGCCTCAATCATATCTTGATCCATTGAAATACCCTTGGGTGATATGATCAACCCTTAATGCCGGATGGTTTCAGCATGGAATTCAAACTTTTCCAGTTTCAAATACAGTCTGGCATCGAAAAGCCATTGGATAATCCACTTTACATATTTGACATGGTTCTCCTCCAAGTGACTATTGATAAGTATATCATTGAGATAAGCCAATGAAAAATCATCCAAGGCCTCCCTGATCTTGTAATTGATGTATTCTTGGAAATCTATAGGAGTATTTGTTGTTCCTAATTACATCACTGTGGCCTCAAACAACCTGTATCGTGTGCGAAAGGTAAACTTATGTTTGTACCCTGCATTAAATCGCAGCGAGTTATACGCTCTGTGAACATCAAGCATTGTATATACGTTGGCCCCTCAGAAAGGTTTTAGCGATTGTCGTCTAAGGGGTACTGGGTATCGATTTCTAACCATCTTGCTGTTTATATCGCGATAGTCCATGCAAAATCGTAACCTCCCATCTGATGTCTCGCAAGGAGGACAAGTGCCGTGAAAGGTGACAATGACCGACATATAAACCCCTTCGACACAATATCCTCCAGCTAATGTTCAAGAACCACCACTTCTGCCATTGACATCGAATAAAGAGGGACCCAAGTTGGCGTTTCGCCTTGTTTTAAATGTACCTCAGAATCAAGTTCTGGTTGATGTGGGGGCAGGCGATCTGGCAAATCCTGATTGAATAGTGGTAGAAACTGATGATACTGTTCCGGAACAATCTCTTACAGGGGTTGTTCGTTGAGATTCTTTGCCTCAATAGTCTTATTATTCTCGTACAGAGAGGCTTTACAAATCATAAGTCTTCCCATCCTCACCATCTGGAAGAATGAGGCTCCATGGAGCATGACAATATTGCACCAGAATGGCCGTTGCAGTCGGACCTGTTGTGCGAACATATCCTCTTCAACTGGATACACTGGTTCTGGCGGTTGTTCTGTGACTCCCTTGACTGTAAGTGGTGTATTATGCCAATGTGTATTGCAATTTTGTGAGCCAAACGTAGTGGTATTTAATGCAAAACATATGGCTACATCATGGAATCATAGCCAAGAAATTCAGAAGACAATTGCACAATATCCTGATTTTTGTGATAGACATTGGTAGTGGCTCCAAATGATCTTGTATCTTCACATCAACTATGTCTATATGTGTAATATCTTCTGATTCAATGGGTCTCCCATCGATGACCTCGACGTGTTTCTTCTCCTTTAACTCCTGGAGTAGTATCTGGTGATGGTAATCAAAATCTTGATCATAAATGCAATGCCTGTAGCTCCGCAGTTGATCAGTGCATGTATTGGTATCTCTTGACTATGCATGGTCAATGTGCAGGTTATAACTAAATGTTTTCCTTTCGTTGACCCTTCTAATACCATCACCTTCCTAACTGAAAGATACAAAATTCCAAAATATTTCAATGCAGTTAAAACAAAACGTTTTCTGTCAATCAAAGAGCCAACATTCTTTGACCAATCTAATCTTTTCCCAACTCCTCGGAGCTTGTCTGGGTATCTAGTTGCTTCACCTCTGCTCCTGCCACCTTGAATTCTGAGCATTCTTTCTTGCCACGGAATCCACCGCTCAATGGTTAATGCCACCACACTATAATCAGCTCCCATCTATAAACCTCATTGCCCTCTCTTCTGCCTGCACTGAGATCGATAGGTGCCGGTCCAGTGTATCCAGCTAGCATTCTAGCAGAAGCTCCTGCGTGATTCTTCTGGGCAGCTGATGGTCAAGGGGAGAAGGCAAACCTTGTCCCTCCTCCAGTGTTTTGTGCATCCTTCTCCAAGTGTAATGGATGGGGTCCGGTGTAGGTGACATTGGTAACAAATAATGAAATATCGTAATCCAGAGAAACGCACTCAAGGTTCATGTCACAGAATTGGAACACGACAAGCATCGAAGCTGTTGTAGAGTCTTACTTCTGTGTGATACAAGAAAACGAATAAAGAGAGAAGCAAAGGAAATCGTACAATACCAAACAATGTCTCATTATGTTCAATTTGTATGCCACCCTTGAATCATCCCACATGCTCCAGTGTACAATCCGAATCTTCTGCCATCATCCTACACACCATCAACACAACTCTTAGCAACACAACCACGCCACAACACCATTGGTTGCAACACCAAAGACCAATTCCTTTTGGTGAACATTATACCACCACCATCTCGCTACATTGATATACCATGTCCGTGTCACCCAAAGTTTCGGGTTTCCTGTAACACCATATCTTCCCGTGTCCTCTGAAAGCATTCCTTTGTACCTCTGCAATCATGGCTTCTCAACTGTGGCATGACAGATATAGCGTTCCCTAGAAAATGAGCGGAAACACATTCTAACACGAGGTAGCGATTCCAGGTGTCTTGGTGAAATTTGGCAGTTAGGATGTCCTTTGCTGCCAGTTTGGAGCATTGTGTCTGTCAATTGTATTGATGTAGATAAGATCTAACTGACAAATATGATTTTCATCTGCAAACTTACTATTGCAATTCCTTGACTGCCCTGTTTCTTCCTTATGGCCAAAGCTGTTTCATTCATGGTTCTACTTGTGAATTCAGATACTTCCGACTCTGTTATTTCGTTCAACTTTGCAATTTGTGCTGTGGCCTGAAAGTGTTTCCACATTGGGCTGGTTTCATGATCTGAAGGATGGCGAACAACTTGAGGACAAATACTACATATGATGCCAAGGCTGTGGGTTTCCTCAATTCTGCGGTGTAAAGAAAACTGCCAAGAAGGCTTATGTTTTGAATTATTCCAAGCAATAGGACATTCAGAGCCCAGACTCATACAATCCCTCCAAGTATCAAATCGAATTTTCAAACCAAAGTTGGTCAAATTGCGAACAATGACACTTTCATTTTTGGAAGATATCATGATATCTAGCATCAATGTATGTCAAGATTGGGAATCTGACATGGCAGTCGGATTTGAATGCTATGTAATTCAACTTGAGAGAGTGTCAAATGTTACGTTATTATGAAGCAGAATGCTGGTTCTTCAATATTGATTCTAGAGCTACGGACAAGACAAAATTAAGACCTGAGACATATTGCATGGATAGTTGTGAAGTTGTATATAAGAATATATTGAAAAGACTGACTATTGAAAACTCAATTGAGGAACCACACAAGGCAGTTTGTTGCTGTGAAGCTCACTGAGCCCAAATGAAACTCTTGCTGCTGTGCAAAGACTTAGTTTTAGGAGGCGGTAGTGGAATTGTTACATTCATATTTGCCCATAAAGGTGGCCAACACATTCATTATGAGTCAATGTCGATGAACAGCCATTGGATTATGCAAGTTGGTAGACTTAAAATGAATTACATTCCGTTGATGTTCCATTGACGGTTTGTTGATGCGCATTTGTCTGACAATGTAGCAATGTTGTTGCATGCAATTTTGCTTAGAAAGATGGCTAAAAGTTCGAATATAGATTAATGTGGTCAAATAACCCTTGGATTATTTAAGACACAAGGCCAGGAATTGCTGACACTCCATTGACACTCATATTTAAGATGGGGCACTGACTTTGTTGCTTGCCAGTGTAGCTATAATGCTGACTGATACATTTCCTTTGGATGGATGTCACAATGTTGCCCATTGATTGCCGAATTTATAAGAAGAAAAAACTTTCACACTCCATTTATGCTCACCTTCAACACATCGAAACAGTCATTGCATTCTCAATAATGGTATCCTGTGAATTGTATAGTCATAATTGACAGACAATATTCTGTTTCTCTGTTTTATAATTGACATCCAGAAGCTTTGTGGCCTCTCAATTTGTAGTCAACCACTATCCATGGTATCTGAAGGTTGAATAACATGGCTCTATCACATTTCTGCCAATTCGGCCACCAATTTACAGCATGTATATCATTCCACTAGTTTTCGATTAATATTGCTAGACTTCCTCCCCTTTCCTTATGCAGGTCCTTCTCTGTAATGTGCATGATGTAATATAAGCAATTTGACCAATCTCAACAATGTGAATCAGGTGTGTGCAGAGTGTTATGCAGTTGGACAAGTGGATGAATGCTGTATGACAGTTGTCATTCAAACAGAATTGTATTGAGCACTGACCACTCACTTTATGACTTGTATGAAATCACTTACTCAAATGTTGTTAGTAAATTTTATCATACATTTAGTTTTTGCTTTCTCACTTAATACTAATAGGCCAGACTATATTGAGTTCATTGTTTCTCTTAAAGCCTAATTTGTAGTCTTGTACTTTGACATGGTGTGTATGACCCTTGCACATTCACAGATGAATTATCATATCTGACAATTTGGTAACTGAAATCAAGAAAAAGCTGACATGTAGCAAAATTGATAGGGAAATAACTTTTCCAAATAACGTCAAAATTAACAATTTGACTGACTATCACTCTGGCGACACTCAAGCCGTCACCATCTCTTTGACCGAATCAGATTTGTGTCTTGTAATTAGGTCGGGAGACAATATGATGGGGTAAATGTTTGTCGTTTGACCAGGCTTCATTTTCTTACTTAGTGGCTAATTGAGCTTTGTGTCAGGTGAATGATACAATATGCATTTGTTTGTATGTGACTTACCTGAACCAAGCCACATATGACCGCTTCCTGGTCGAGAAGGCTGTTGCTGCATTTGTAATTTCCCAGAACAATATCCAGAGACTCCATTAGGTCTCCAACTCTCATCAGAGTGGGCACAGCTGCTACTTTGTCTGTTTGCAGATTACCGACAGCCAGCATCATCAATTCAATTATCCCATACATTGTATTTCTTCCACAGAAGTTGTTGGCCGTATACCCCCATCCCGGCTGTATCAATTCGTCAAGCTTTATCCACATCTGCCGATATGTCTGCATGCGCTGTTGTGCTGTTATGGGCATTGTGGCCACCACCCAGCCGGGTTGGTCATCTTCACTGAGCTTGCCCAGCTCTGTATCTTCATCATCCTTATCATGCCCATCCTCAACAGTTTTGAAATATGCATGATTGCTCAGACCTTCTCCGATAGCAATCATCATATGCTTAGATGGTATTTCCGGCTCCTTTGTTGCCAGTTCCACGTTCGCAGCATTTTGCATTGCTTCCTGCTCCCGGGTAATCGTTTTGACTGCGTTTTCAACTCGCTTTCTTGCCACAGTGGTTGCTCTCTCATTATAATCCTCGATTCAGGTCTTTTTCTCTTTGTTGCTTAGCCAGTGGGTGTCTCTTTATTTCACAGCCACAAGTTGATTGTTGGATCACACGCTGCGTAATGCCTCTAGGGCTCCGACTGTTTCTGCATTGATGCCGCTAGTGCCATCATTCGCTTGATGAAGTCATCATGTGGATCATTGTGTAAAATTCCTGTGCTTGCCCACCTGCAGCGGCATAAAGTTGGTTATTGGAGCATTCCCCATTGTAGTTTTTGTTGACTATGTCATTGGGTGGGATGTTGAATATTGAAAGATATGGACGATATGGAGGCAAGCCACATCTTCTATATCAAGGTTGGTCTGTTTGATCAACATGAACAAAGCAAAGTCTGCCTTTGGTTTGTTACTGAACTTGAAATTGTCAAGCTAACTGTACAATATATTATAATTTTTAGTATTGGTTTCATGTACAGTCTGTGAAATTTCTTGAGACAAACATCACCGGACGCCCGTTCTCTTGAAGAGTTAAATGTTCATTACTGATAATCAAGAGATTTCTGCGGTTGAAAACCTCTATTTATCCCGGTGCACAATAATTGATCATTTGACCGACTAATTACAAATCACGGGATGGTGTGAAACCCCTGCATTCTGCAGCCATACGCCGCAGGATTTCTCATGAGTCGAATGTTGAAGCTGGCAGTTATTTAGTTCATTTTGACTTGAAGCTCACTGTATATTCCTTAGGACATCCAACTTGTTTTCATTATTATCTTCCTCTCCTCCTTCACAGCAGCTACTCAAGGCTACTGATACATCTCAGCCTGGTGAGTGCGGATTCAACTCCAGCTGATTGATGGGTGCTTTATCTAATGCGGCACTCTCTCTTGTACAGCAACAATGTAGACACGGGGTATTTTACCAGGAAGCCACCAATGCAGCCACCGAAAATATCACATAGAGTGCACATTTAAAAACCATCTGTCAAACCGCCAGTAACAAAACTAGCAAGCACCATGTATCTGCATGTGACTAGCCATATGGAGCTAAATGGCCGTCAACTAACTGTATAACGAGCAGCAGGTATATGTAGTAAGCTACATGACCCCATAATGGGAAACCTCCTTGGTCGACCAAGGTATTTGTCCGTACAGTCTGTGAAATCAAACATTATGATGTTGTCAGCTCTTGGATTTTCATGTACACATATCGTGAGAAGCATCCCCAACATTGGACGAAACATGCTTCGTTTGCCTTACAGAAGGCTACAGATATGTACATGGTTCAATTAGTAGCTGAATCTCATTGTTAGAGGCAGCAACTAATATGTTGAAGGTTTTCAACATGTCTGCTACTGTGGCAAGGCAAGAAGGTCGGCTGCAGCTGGAAAAGTCCAACATGCACCTGGCGTCAAATATGGCCAAAATGGCCAACAGAGGGTGCTTCCAAGCTGAAATTGAGCAAACTCAATACGTGATCAAGACATTTCGCGCCGAATTCTGGAAAGAGAAGATGTGGAGAGTTGAAATTCCTGGGCATTAGAAAGTGATAGCTGTAATGGAAAGACACCCAGCTATGCTTCGTCAAAACCACATGAACAGAGAACTTTCTTGCCAAAATGGCATCGCCAAGAATCAACAGACACACTGAAGGTGCAGAGGCACCGAGGCATCCCTACCTGACCAACACTGACAGCCTACACCAGAACTGATGCTATCCCTCCCCAGAACGCCATGTGCGCCACATGGTGACATTGAGAGTGCTCGATGTTCACAAATTGACAAATTGCCTCCGGGTTATGCATATTCACACCCCCCACTTCCCAGCGTTCAATGTTTCAATGTTGATGCATATACCCAGAATAGCCAGCATGATAAAGTTTATAATCCTGATATGCTGACTGATAAAAAAACATCCACATGTTAGTATAGTATTTGCTGTGTGGTAATGCAGCTAACATTCATTTTGCAGATGAGAGCAGCCATTTGAGTGAACCTGGTAGTGAGGACGAGCATTGATGGAAAGGAACAGAATTTGAGAATGTATTTTTATCTACAATTAGTGGACTCTGCAAAGTATATTTTAGAGGATATATTTATATGTATTATTAATGGACTATGTAGTGATCAAGGAGAAAATCAATGAAAATAATAGAAAGGTTGCCAAAACAATATCCATGATATATGATGTCAAATCAACTGATTCAAAATTTCGGATACGCCCGTGGCAAGCTAAGTGACAAGAAGTGTCAACAATTTCATGTCTTGTTAGTCTGGAAATTTAACATTGATTCGGTCATAGTTATTCATAGTCAAATTATTGGCCACCTTTGCAGGGAACAATTATAGCAACACACTCCCTACCCCATCCTGAAAATGAATGTCAACAATTTTTGGTTATGCATCCTGGGTTGTCTGGTTGGGTATAGGTTGCATACAGTTATGAAGGAATTTGTGGCCTCCTTTATAGGCAAAAGAGACACCACTACCCTCCCTTCCCCGTTCTGAAAATAAATGTCAACTGAACATCAATGATGTTTGGTCTTGCGACTTTGGTGATTTGAGTGACGCTTGATTATAAACATCTATTAACATGGAGTTGGCAACCTATATAGGCAGATGAGGAGGGGATATTCCCGTGACTGCCTCTGGGATAGTCACAGCATATTGCATTTTCAAATCTACCTGTAAGGATTCATGAGCTATTTAGCGTACAAATACAGTCACAGCAATGTATATGAACAGTAACCGCCATATCGTACTGTGATTAACCATGATGAAACGCCAACAATTGTTGACGCACTGTTGATGTTCATTTTCAAGATGGCACAGACAGCGTATTGCTTTCTCTCTTTCCAATAAAGGTGGGCAATAGTTCATTTATAGCTGTCTGCAACCTTTCGCCCCTGAGATTACCCAGGATACTGGACTCACAATCGTTGACGCCCCGTTGACTCACAGTTTCAGGATTGGGTAGGGAGTTTGTCTCTGTATGTTTCAATTATTATGGTGGCGCATACATTAAAAAATGACAGTGAATTACCAATGTCAATATTTTGCTATTTGCAGTAACATATCTAAGTGCAATGATAAATAGTAAAATCCGAAATGCAGTACTGGAATTTGGAACCAATGGGACTAGCCAACCCCGCAAAACCTGCATGTTGACTGGTACTGGTCTGGGTTTGGCCAGCCAAGAAGCAGCAGTTGGGGTTTCTGGATGAGTATCTAACTGAACTAATCTGTTTTTGCAGTGCAAACGCAAACTATTGAGAGGTTACCTGGACCCATTGCTAATACTAGCAGCATCTGTGCATGTAAGCTCCGATTGTATTTGGATTGATGATCTGACACTCTCTGCTACTTTGTAAAATCTCTTTCATTGTACTTCTGAGAGATTTACTCAAACTCCCAATTGAAATTGACTTTTAAAAATTTTTAGAAGTTTAAACAATACAATAACAATTGATGTAGTTATAATGTGTTGAGAATTACTATTTTGATACACTCAAGGTAGACCATATTAATTGGTACTCCAACAGATATAATTTGCACTCAACTATTTTCTTGCAATTTCAATATATATCTAAATACAATTTCCAGCCCTTGCAAATTTACACATGAGCATGAAATTCAATTCAAAGGGAATCGAAAATTTAAAAGACAACAAGTTATAATATAATGATAATGAAAAGAAAAATGGAAGTTGTTTTATTATACAAGAAAAAGTACTCTCTGCCTAAGAGTATTCTAACAGAAAAGTATTACTAACTACCCCACTGTCAGACTGGACTTTAAATATCTCGTATACTTAATCTTTGTATTTGATTGTTTTTGAAATCAACTACTTGGACTGGCAATGGTACAAAGGTATATCCAGTGTCTAGAAAGTGATGTATATCTATGCTGCAATACCAAAACTTTCAGATAGAAATCTCTGAACAGGATCCCAGTCGAAGTGGGAGTACATTGGAACTGAATGTCCAGTACATATCATAAACCAAACTATACTTAATTATTCAGCTTTATGTATTAATTCGAATTTATCCTTATATACTGGATTTATAGCTTGATTTAATAGGAGATGCATCAGCAAGTTTTTGATAAGCTGTATTATTATACTCCAAATAGAATTCTGTATAAAAATCAAAGTTGTTAGGTATTGTTTGATGCAAAACAGTTTTAAGTTTACAGTGTTTGCGAATTAATTGTCGATCAATGTTTTGCATGAATATTAATTCATCAATATGGTCTATCATATGGAAATAGTATGCAAAAAGATCATTTATTTGCTGTTATACAGGGCGAAAAGATCCCAGCATTATGCAACTTATTGAAAAGAAGCTTTTGGGAATGAAAGTAATGGAATACTGGATACATCAAATGATGAAGTGGTATGGACCTATAAGTTGAAGCAATTACTTTAATACACCCATGATTTTGTGTGTTACATAATGTATATCATAGTGTATACAACATGAGAGAAACCAACCTGCCAAGTGCAAATTGTTGTATACTTTCAAGTTTACCTTATTGTACAATCATAATAATATCTCAAAGTGACTTTCATGTACACTCTTGAGCAAATGCTTATACAGTCCTCAAATTGCAATCAATTGGACTTTCCTAGCTTGTTTGACTTGTTACCCAAAAGGAATCTTTCAACATACTCCCAAGTACATCTCTATTCCTCAGTATAAATCCAAGTGTGATTCCATATACACCATCTAATATACTCTGATAAAGTCTTGTAAGCTGACTCTAAAAGACACTCACAGTTGCACTGGATTGTAAACTTCGTGTCAGCTTTACTGTATATTTCAAGGTTAGCTATCAAGCCCCTCTCAAGTGCTCCTCTATATATGCTTCCAAGTGTAACTACATGTCACTCTCAAGTACATTTCTGAGCATTCTCCCAAGTATAATCCCAGTCGCACATGCCAGTACACCTCCATTGTTGTTGCCGCCCCACTCCTAAGATCACTCTCCAAAAACAAGACACTCTGTATTTCTCTGTACTGTATAGTCCCAATATATGTGGCTGTATACTCTATTTTAAGACTAGCTCAGTTATGTATACTATGTATTAGAAGCCAAAATGATTGAGACAAGTGGCAAGTTGAATTTGAAGGGAGGCACCTGGATGGTATAGGGTAGCAGGTGTATCAGTAAAATGTATTGTAGTCACTGGGAGCCTCCAGGAGTGTCTGGGACTATGTGGAGTATAATCTTCACTGAGGATCTCAGGAGAAAGTCTAACCTTTGGTAGGCATTCTGGGAGGCATTTGGAGTAGCTTGGATCTGTGATATTTTGCGCACAAGAAATGTGTAAGTGAATCTGACTCATTTGGGAACCCATTGGAGTGCTAGTGAGAACTTTGGGAGAACCAGGGCGTGATGTCTAACCAACACAGCAGTCCCAAACAATGTATAAGGGATGACTGCGTGCTTGTTGATATTCATTCACAGGAGTGTAGGCACTATCTGAGACCCTCCTGATGTACACAAGGAATGGATCACTCATCATGGCAATTACTATGCTTGGATTGTTATTCACTATCACGTCCAAGTCACACTTATGCTTGCTAACAATGTCTTCTTCAACAGTATACTTTTTGAATTCCTACATTAATAAAGTAAAGAAAATGGTGAGAGACTCAAAAATGAAACCAGTTACACTGCCACAATACTCCAGAAAACTAATTGGATCATCTCAATCGAACTGAGTATCAGTGTGATTCCCAGCATCTTCCATCTCATCACAGAGGAAGAAAGCAGAATCATATATTTTTGGTGTAGGTGAATGAAACTCTTCGAACTCCTTGTATTGGTGGAATATTTGTACCTGACAGGTGGGTATAATTAAATTCCAATGTTATTTGGCTTGATTTGTGACATATAATAAGAGTGTAATGAGGTACTAGCTAGTCACAATTTGGGATGGGATTTGAAAAGACATGCGACATAGTCGCACGAAAGGGGGAAAAAACTACAAGGAATTGAGCAACACAAGCTGTAGAGTGCAGGTGGGGAAATGACGAATATAGAGAAGGTGATGGAGGAGTGTAGAATGCAATATAATAATACCAATCTAGACTGAGAAGGGCAGATTGGGATTGAACAGTGCAAATCCAAGTGGTGGAGTGCCCATTCCAGTGAAACAGGTCCAAACAGAGGGTATCAAGTATGGAATTAAATTGAAAACCACCAATCTGACCAGAGGAACAATGACGGTGATGGAGCGGTACAATGTCCAATGCAGCAGTGCCAAAAAGGGTGGGGGGTAAGTTGGGCAAAATCATCTATAGGAGCAACAATCCAGATCTGGGAGAACTGGTGAGAATTGTGGCTGGCCCAATATGGCAAGGAAGCAACAACAGGAGGGGTATTGAGTTTGTAATGAAATATATACATATCAATCCAGAGGCAGGGAATGGAGGAGAAATCATCCTATCAGTGAAGGGCTGAAACAAAAGGGATTTAGAGCGGAATACATTCAGAGAGAGCTAGACCAAGGAGCACCTATCAAGATGCAGGATCACTTATCATAGCATTGTTGTATCGAAGAAGGGGTATAAAGCAGCCCACCAATGTGTAATTGATAAGTGCAGTGGCTTCCAGAGTAAAATGTATCACTGGGGAAGGGAACAAATGTAACTTAATGTTCACCTTGAAAAACTTAACTGTACCCTTGGTCCCAGTGGCACATTCAGACAGTGTACAATGAATTTCTGAAGCCACAAGAGTGATAGCCTGTGGAGTGAGAGATTGTGAGATCTGAGATGTAATAAGCTGGCACCCCAAGCAATGTGTGGTAAAGAAGAAGAACAGATGGTAAGTTTAATCCAAAACTGACTTTTTGGGGAACTATGATTTCTAATTATCAACAACCTATGAAAGAAAAACATTATCAAATAGGAGCTCTTTAGGCTATGACTGAAGTTCAGTCAAAGATTCCAAATTCAACCAGGAAGTACAGACAATACTTTGACGAGCACTATGCCCCAGCTGTCTTTGAATGGTTCTAATCTTCTCTTTTCACTATATATATTTGGTGGCAGCATAAATATCTTAAGTCTGGTAGTAGAGAGTGAATCAGAATGCAAGACGTACGGCTGGAAATATTTGCAGATCCATATGGAGTGTTGAACAACCAGGTAATTCATACTTCAATAGTTTGCCTACAGATACACCTACTAATAGCCATTCATGATTCCATACTTCAATTGCCACTTGCCACACTTGTTTGACTATTGAGTACATCCAGAGAGATATGATTAGCCTGGCTGTCATTCAGAATACCATCACCGCGAGGGATATTTTCAAGACCTGATATGTAGCCTTGCAGTATTGGGGACAATTATAATATCCACCGGCCTTGGGTTGAAAAACATTCAGATCTCATGTAGACTCGGGTAGCTGGAGTACATGTATTGGAGGTGTAAAGACACACTTGCATAATGTGTTCAAGATGATTACCTTTGGCTGTTTGAATAGTGGAGGCAGTTTGTTGACAGCGAGATTTTGAGAATTTCAAAACTGAGGGTGTGCAACGAAAGTATTCGTATGGATCTGTTTCTTTGGCTGTCATACATTTGTTGGATATCATGACTTACTCTGGTGCACTTATCATAGAAGTTGTACCTCCTGTTGGTGATTGATATAATCTGCATCGATGTCGGACAACAAGATGGAATCTCTGGTGCCCTCTTATTGGTCTGTGTCGATCCCCTGGTCAGTATCATCATTTTGCATTATCTCTGAAATTGGGGACATCAATTATCCAAAATACAATCTACAAAGATGTAGGGCAATGGGTTAAACATTTGATCGACACAAAAGATTAGCTGATTTGATGAACCACAAAGCAAGTACTGTATGCAGGAGTACTTCTTGATTCCACTGTGAATAGTAAATTCTCTCCTGGCTGGGAGTAGATTTCATTTGCTGCAATTAACATAGAAAATTGCACAATGGGAAAGTCAGAAAATAAGTGTTAAATACAAGATTAGATGGAAGAGGATAACAGGAAGATGATTAAAGAAGGTATAACATATTAAGGGGGAACTAATTCGAAAAGTACATGGAAAGGAATTATGGGAGGTAACTTCAATGTATCATCTCGATATCAGGAATGGCAGTTCAGTATTGTGATTCAAAATGTGATAGGTCCAGTACAGTAATTAAATTTCTCATGTCTAATGCAGAATGTTAGCACTACTATAAATCACTCTCTGTATGGATGCAAGAATTGGAGGTTGGCTTAAATAAGTGAATATAGATTTAAACCAGACACACGTGAACCACATGCACCTGAAGAAAACATGACACATTGACATGATTGGTAACATTAGGTTGCGAACATGATCTAACCCTTCATGCTAAGCAAAATGAGCACTGAGACTGTGAACAGGAATGAGTACCCCTGGAAATGACTTCTTAAATCTTAGCAATATTGTGTCAAAGTTCATGCATTCAAGGTAAACGCATCGCATACAGTTGTTGCAGTATTGAGAATCAGTATAACTCGCCAGATTTGGAACCTTGAAGGAGGAAGTTGAGTTTCAACAGTTCAAACTTAGTTGATTATCCATGGAGGAGAAATATGAACCTCCATATGTGGAATATCTACTGGAAGAATGCCATTTATTGATTGATAATTTATTATATTAGGATTCTACTGCTACAATAGTGGTCAATAAGGCAATATCATAAGCATCAGTTCTCTATTGGGTTGTATTCTAGGCTGTGTCTGGAGAATATCTTGGCCACAATTGTGCAAATAATGGAGGAAGGGGAAGGATAGAATTTTGGTACAAAAAAGAAGTGATTCAAGTATACAGAAAGAATGGTAAGATATGATTGTAATTCAGAGGTAATATTAGTGATTCAAATACCTGTTAATGCCAAGATTGATAATGAATGGTCATGAATACTTACTCACATATTGATTTTGCACTGAATATGTAGTTTATCACATACCATTAAATTGCAATTTTCTTATTAGTGTTACTACTATGAATAAGACTTACAATAATGATTTCAATTGAAAGCAATATATCATTGTGAGTATGTATTCTGAGTTGCCATATCACAGTTGCCAGACAAATAATTGCTTGCAGTTCAGAGAAATGGATGTTCACCAAAGTTTGAACAGAGTAGCTCGAGTTACTGCACATGCAGTCATTGCCAGCTCACCTTGCTTAGATAGTTCTTTGCATTCCACAATGCTGGCTTTTCGTAAGTTAAACTTTCAAGATTCTTGTGATGGAAATCAGTGGACATGATGAAGTATCAGATGAAGCTTTCGGTGACTTGAACATTTATTTCATCACAATTCAGTTGAGTCAGAACTACAACTATTGAGATCTTAGGACTCCTTGAATAAGTACAGTATATGGGGGGAGTGGAAGTTACCAGTCATCTGCAGAGCTGCTCAGTAGAATCCCTCTGTCAGGATTCTCGCTAAAGCTTCAGGATATTTGATGGAACCGGTACATTGAGAACTTATGTTATGGTAGAGAAGCTTATGTTCAAATTTTCGACATAGTCAATGTTGAGTTGCGTGATAGTACAAATTGGTGAGGGCTGTGAATTGAATGTTATGATGGCGGTGCATCTGGAAAAAGATATTGTTTTACATACAATTAACCATAGGCCATGTGGTGTATATCGGCAAAAGTGCAAATTGACTATAGGCTGTGCTACGCGCACATGCGCAGCTTATAGCAAGCTTCCCATGTACCCCTGCATGATGTGCAACCTATAGTCATCTACAGTCAATTCATAGGGATGTGCCCATGGGGCTATGGAACTATATAGGGCTACCGGCCAGAGATGGACCTCTACTTGTGTTTAGTACGTGCTGTTATACCGGTACTGTACACACAATTGCTGTGAGTCTGTGTGAAAGCCCACTGGCGATTGAAAGCCAGCTCTTAAGCCTAATTGAGAGCCTGCTTGAGAGAGCCACGCTTCGAGAGGTGTACCGTTTTCCTTCACTTGAAGCCTTGGCCGATGGCAAACTCTGAGTTTGTAGAAGCATTGGCTAATAGAAGGCTCTAAGTCTGGAAGCTTTGGCTAATGAAAGGCTCTAAGTCTGGAAGCTTTGGCTAATGGAAGGCTCTAAGTCTGTAGAAGCTTTGATGCTAACGTTGACGTAGCCAACCAACTTGTCTAAGTGCTTCTGTTACTATGATTACCATCACCAACACCATCACCATCGCAGTCATCACCATCGCCATCATCACCATAGCCATCATCACCATCGCCATCATCACCATCAGCCCCGGTCCAAATACACACACATACGCCCACAACCTGTTGGAAGCAAGCAGCAGATTCCGCTGGAAAATCTGAGTCGGAGATCTGCTCTCCCCAAGATATCATTGTCTACCATTCCTACAGAATCTAAGGCTGCAATTGTCAATACCATGGTTGTGAGACATCATGAGTTTTCGTCTCAGTGGGGGTACTAATAATATGATTCAAACTATGATATCGACCGACATCATGATTTCGGCCGCCTGCCACCCGCTACCAGCCACTAGCCACCTGGGACACGCACACACCACCGACCAATCACCACTCAACAAGTCTCTCAATCGAGCATGTAGGAGCATATTGGGGAGGAGTAGAGTTTCCCATGGGAAGCTTTTGGCCGATGGAAAACTCCGAGTTTGTGGAAGCGTTGGCTAATAGAAGGCTCTAGGTCAGTGGAAGCTTTGGCTAGTAGAAGGCACTAAGTCTGTGGAAGCTTCAATGCTGACGTTGACGTAGCCAATCTACTTGGCTAAGTACTTCTGGTACTATGATCACTATCACCAACACCATCACCATCACCATTGCCATTGCCATTGCCATTGCCATTGCCATTGCCATTTCAATTGCCATTGCCATCATCTCCATCACTCCTGTTGTACAGTGGCGTGCGCCCGAGTAGTCGAGTGTGTGCGGACGTATGCGAAGGTGTGTCTATTGTATCGTGTAACGAGACATGTCGCATATATATAAGGTCAATCGATGACTAATGGTGCTAACTACAAAACAGGCAAGTTACATCATAGTCCTTGGCATGATGATATCCGGACTCCCAATCAGCTCAACACTCCTCCAGGATGGCTATCACGTCCGTTTCAAACAAAACAGTAAACAAAGGAGAAGAAGAGCCAATCAAACATTGTGGATCTCCTCGAAACAAACGTGCCAAATCAATTTACTTTCCGACGGCATTCCCAATGCCATTTCAACGTCCAATTCCGATACCATTCCAGCGACCATTCCCGAGACCAATCCCGAGACCATTTCCGAGTCCAATTCCGCTCATTCCCATCGCAGCACACTGCTTCAAGAAGGGGGGCTTCGGCAGTGGCTTTGTGAAGCAGTGCGCGAGCATCTCAGCAGTCGGTATGTAGCTCAAGTTGATCTCTCCATCTCTAGCCATATCTGCAGCAAGATAGTACTTGGTCGCAATGTGCGCAACTGCAGTTCCGCGGTAGATTCTGTTCTTGATGCTCGCGATCAGTGACTGTGAATCTGAGAATACGTGAGGGATAGTCGGGATGCCGAGCTCGTTCAAGAGATGCGAGATCTGTGTGAGTCTCATGCAGCCTACTCCGAAGGCATAGTATTCGGCATCGGTCGTGGACTGGGCAGTCGACTTCTGCTTTCTCGACCTCCAGTCGACCGCTCCTCCGAAGGTGATGACCAGTCCACTTGTCGATTTATAGTCATCTGGGCATCCAGCTTAGTCCGAATCGACATATCATCTAAGTGCGCCATCTCCTTCTCCTCCGAGTGTACTTTCTCCAAGCGCGCCTCTGAGTGCTCCTCCGAGTGCTGCTCCGAGTGCTGATCCCAGTGCTGCTCCGAGTGCTGCTCCGAGTGCTGCTCCGAAACGCAGTCGACAGTCCTTCGTGCCGTTGAGGTACCGAAACCCCCGTTTGAGAGCTACCATATGCTCATTGCCCGGGTCGTGATTGTACCGGCTGAGAACTCCGATGGCATATGCGATATCGGGCCGAGTGGCCGTCATCGCGTACATGAGGCTTCCAATCATCGATTGGTATATGGTCGGATCGCAGGCTTCTTCGTCGGGCTTCCTCTTGTGAAGCTTCATCGCCATTGGCGTGGCAACCGGTCTGGACTCATACATTCTGAACTTCGCCAAGATCGTCTGAATGTAGCTGTGCTGATGGATGTCAATCGTGTGATGCTCCCGATTGCGTTCGATGTTCATACTGAGATAGAAAGACACACTCCCGAGATCATGCATCCGGAATCTCTTCTTCATCTGGTCCTTGATCTGCCCAATCAAGCCCTCGTTAGCAATGATGAGGAGATCATCGACGTACAGACCGACTGCAGCGCCGACTGCGCCTTGATCCTCAAGCACGAATAGTCCTCCGTCGACACGTGATGCCACGAATCCAATCGAGATCACGAAGTCCTTAAAAGTGCTGTACGAAACGTGCGAGGACTGCTTCAGGCCATAAAGAGACTTTCTCAAACGCAGTACCAACTTCCGCGAAGTCTTTGTTAATCTTGGATCATTGAATTGGCTCCCATTTTGGAGCAAACGAAAGTATCCCTGCGGTGGGTGCATATAGATCTCTTCTGCCAACTCGACTCCCAAGAAAGCCGTGAAGACATCCATTTGATGGATCTCGAGATCGTACTTGGCGGCGATGGTGAGTGCCAGCCTAACGTGGCCCAAGCGAGCAGTCGGTGCATACGTAGCCTGGTAGTCGATGCCTTCGATTTGGTGATTTCCTCCACAGACTAGCCAGGCCTTGAACCGCTGCACATTGCCTGCTCCATTGCGCTTGATCTTGTATATGCAGTGAGTTGGCAAAGCCTTTCTCCCTTCAGGAAGCTCCACAAAATCTCCAAAGACTTGATGCTGACCAATTGCATCTAACTCTTCTTTCATCGCCGTATCCCATTTCTTGGCGAGCGGAGACTCGGTTGCTGCTTTGTAAGACTTTGGATCGTCGATGCCATCCTCATGATCGTCGGAGATCGCAGCTGCGGCGTAGATGGGAATCATATCCTCGAATTCCTCATCTTCGAGAGCCAATTGTGCAGTCTCGACCAACTTGCCAGCGCGGTTTCGGCAACTACCTTCGGCCGGCGGCTTCCATGCATCTCCAAGTGACGTCTCAAGGCCAGCCAATTCTCGTGACTTCTTTGTCTTTGGCTTCGGAGGATCCGGAGGTGAATCGTCGTCCAATGGCTCCTCCGTGTGACGTTCGGTTGGTTGCTTCTCTATGGGTGTGGGTTTGGGTTTGGGTTCCTCGATGACATCTCTGTAGAAGTGCTCGTTCAAGATCGCTTCGTCTGCAGCATTCGGTGCTGTGTACCGCTTCCCTTCTCTAAATACCACATCTCGGGAGCGGTGAAGCGTCCTGGCCAATGGATCGTATACGAAGTACTGCTTAGTCGATATGCTGTACCCAACAAATATGCCGGGAGTGGCTCTGTAATCCAGCTTCTTTCGTTTCTCTTTCGGAACGTGGACGAAAGCCAAGCATCCGAACACACGGAGATGCTTCAACGATGGCTTCCTCCCATGCCAGGCCTCGTACGGAG
>Ga0307514_10000247_pt1 | contig 140441 bp, 153 predicted proteins | sample 16_EM_MG_FD_203088 | JGI IMG/M metagenome (GOLD analysis project Ga0307514, IMG submission 203088) | Populus trichocarpa ectomycorrhiza microbial communities from riparian zone in the Pacific Northwest, United States - 16_EM | ecosystem: Host-associated > Plants > Roots > Unclassified...
TTCCGACGTCAATGCTGCTCCTGCTGCTGATTCTGGTCGCACGGCACTGCAGGCTGCTGCGGAGGGAGGCCATCTCGAGGTTGTGGAACGGCTGCTCGCCACGAATGCCGACGTCAATGCTGCTCCTGCTGCTGATTCTGGTCGCACGGCACTGCAGGCTGCTGCTGCGAGAGGCCATCTCGAGATTGTGGAACGGCTGCTCGCCGCGAATTCCGACGTCAATGCTGCTCCTGCTGCTGATTCTGGTCGCACGGCACTGCAGGCTGCTGCGGAGGGAGGCCATCTCGAGGTTGTGGAACGGCTGCTCGCCACGAATGCCGACGTCAATGCTGCTCCTTCTGCTGATAATGGTCGCACAGCACTGCAGGCTGCTGCGGAGAGAGGCCGTCTCGAGGTTGTGGAACGGCTGCTCGCCGCGAATGCCGACGTCAATGCTGCTCCCGCTCCTTATGATGGTCGCACGGCACTGCACGCTGCTGCGGAGGGAGGCCACGTTGAAATTGTGGAGATGCTGAAAAGAAGACTCCAAAGTCACGTCCGTAAGTCCTCAACTAACCGAAGTAATGTGTTAATTCACTACTAATGGTTGTATATCTAGCGATTGGTTGAACCGGATCTAATGTAGAATGACTTGAAGTTTGCGTTTGCGTTTGCGTTTGCTTTTTATGATCTTTATATGTCTCATGTTTTCTTTAGTTGTTGTGCTGGAACTAGATATTGTGTTGTTTTAGTCTAATAGGTCCATCCTTGTTCTAGAATACTCCCATGTTGAGAACAAAAGAGAATGAACGAAGAAGCTGAATTGTCTGTCCATACAAAGTGAGAAAACGGCAGACTTATATGCAAAGATGAGACCATACGGTGAAGCCGAGTATTACAACCTGAACCCGATGGAAAAAACTAGAATAGCGAGAGCACGTTCAAGCCAACAACCGCAACAGCAATTGACAAAAGGGTACCAGCGATCGAATTCTAACCCCGATTCACGCCGGAGACGAAACTCTCAGCACCTCTGGACCCTCCAGGGCGGCTGAGCAGTTTAGCAGCAATAGTACGAACCGAGCACACGTATGAGACGACCAGCCAAAAGAATGACTAGCGACACTGGCAACCCTGCACTATGAATGCAGCGAGACCACAACACGAATGGAAAAAGAAGGTGAAGGGAGGGCCCAGAGACTGAGAAGGAACGCATCGACATCCGCGTCGATGACCGCACGGCGGGCTGGCAGAGCTGCATGGAGCTAGCGATCCAGCAGCAACCGCACCAGCTAGCGCAGCTACACCGATTGGTTGAGAAGATGGCAAGCACTCTGGAAGCGCATGTAACATACAAGAAAGTACAATGGGAAGGATTACGGGAGTAGATGGGGGAGAAGGAGGAGAAATTGGATGCCCGCCACCAGGACGAGACTCTCTGGGCAGAGGGAGTGACGAAAATGCTACTGAAGAGACCGAAGATCGGCAAGAGGGCTAGAACAGAGGTTGAGAAGGAGGTTGGAAAGGAGGCTATAAAGGAGGTCGAAAGGAGATCGGAGAGGAAGCTAGGAAGGAGGTCAGAAAGAAGTCCGAAAAGAAGTCCGAAAGAGAAAGAAAAATGATCAAGAAACCAGAGCTGCGGCAACAACTTCCAACGATACGGGAGAATAGAAGAGGGTGGGAAACGGTACCACCACGGAGCCAGAAGAAGCCGATTGAGAAGACTACGGGATCGGCACCAATCACCGACGCGAGCATGGATGATCGACGGTTGATGCTTAGGAGAGGCGGAAGCGTCCCCCCGCGGAACAAATCGGACGAGGATGTGGCGGTGGCAGTCAATAGAGTGCTGTTCCGACAGCAGGCCCTACCACACATCCGGATTATGAACGCAAACAGGAACGCTAAAGGCGCGATTTCGCTGTCACCGACCCGAATACAAACGCGAGATAGTACTGCAGTTTAGGGACACGATCATCATGGCAGCGAGGACCGTCGATCGAGGAATAGCGTAAACAGGGGAGAACATTAAGGTAAACAGTTGGGAGACACGTGCCTAACTCGATGTTTAGCATAGTTGAAGTAGTGGTGCGGGAATATGTATCCTCTCGCTTAAGAGATATGCCCCTGATTGGTTTAGCGGCCCCATATTTCTGTATATGGTACCCTACTCCTAAGCCCAAATCACCTCAACGCACAGACGCAAATAGGGTGAATACAGCAGTAACACATGCTTACAAACGGCGATTTTGTCAAACCAAGCGACGACAGTCCATTGAGCACATCTCCCACTGCATAGTGGGTGACTTTTTCAACTCATGCTGCGGGTTTAGTAGTCGCGTTATGTTAGTATGAATCAAACAACTTGGGATATAAAGGCTGTTGGTTGGCTAACGCCACCATATTAATAGTCCACTTTACCGAGCTGTAACAGATTTTCGAAGTAGAGTTTGTTATGAGAAATTTAAATTTCGAGCCGGTCATATGTGTTGCATCTCCGGAGGTTGCGAGTGGTAAGTGACTTAGAGTGATGAAGGCATCAAAATCTTCCCCAATGATTCTCTGTATATAAATCGAGTCTCTCTTCTCTCTTCTCTCTTCTCTCATCTCTTTATGTCGTAGGGTCTATGCACACGATTCTCCCATTGATACCGTAACCGTGCATTTCGAGAAATCCTCGAGTGATGGACTGTGATGCTTCCCCGGAACACGTCTTGTGTTTATCTAGTTAATCAGTCAAAGTGCACATCTAATAATGCGCCACGTCGGCCCTGTTAAATAAGGAACTATAACCCTAGGATTTGATTCGGGCAACTATGGCAACCGCAAGAAGTTTGGGACGAAACTGCTCTACCGTGGATGCTAGCACGACTAGACACCACTCGCACCAAAGAAATTCGGACGACGCGTCGCAATAGGAGTTAGATAGTAAAGGACTTGGTTGTGCACAGCTGATTTGCAGATGCTCACATGAGCATGTAGTTGGCCAAGTCCTATCCCCTAGACGCTCCATTTCTGCAGATTGGTTATCGCTGTTAGTACCTCCAATCAAAAGCCTTTCCACCCGGCGATCACTAACTCCAAAACCGTCTGGCAACCAATCTGCGGAAACAGAATTCACCAGGGTTAAGGGCTCGTATGCTAACTAGGACATGCTGATAATTACCCATGTTTGGGCTTTCGAGCCAAGCTAAGACCTTCGGAGAGAAAGACGATATTTAACAATACCGAATATTAACCGGCCGGTCGGATTTAGTTATCTGTACGGTGGGGTGCAACCTAACCACGACAGAGGCGGACGTACCGGTATTGACAGGCACGAACGGCCTTCTCCGCGAGCAATCGTCTGAAGCGACTTTCTGATAATGTATTTGTTCAGAGGAACACTTCTCACAGCAATCAGCAGAATTCGGTGTCGGAACCTTTTCAGTTTTCAAATAAACATAAGTCGAACCCTTTGAGATAGAAATGTGAGCTTTCTAGTAGGTCAAAATCGTTATTGAAATAATCCATGCATTGTCAGGCCGCTGCTTTTCGCTCAACAGGGTTCACCGTCATGAAATAACAATTACTGTTACTCGGGCAGGCAATAAACATTTGGACGCTCCTGTTTGGCAATGGACTCACAAGATCTTGTAACGATTCAGAGCTTCACATACAACGTTTAAGTAAATCTCAGTTCGAAGTTCACAAGGAACAGCGTCATAGGTGACCACTGACTTCATACTCAGCGTCTCCATCGTACTAACACCCGGGTACCATGCTCTCATGGAAACATCCATTAACATAAATGGAGCTTCCAAATCTTTATGTCTGCCCCGAGTAATTACCGAATTTTCATAGGTTCAGAACATAAACATCTCAGGGAGACAGATGATAAAGGGATGGGTTGATGATGGTTGTCTTCAAACTATATTGAAGCGGTGCTATTCAACGTACAACGGAAAATCGCTTATTCTACATGTTGTTCGCAAAATCTCACTTCCCTCAAGCCAGTACTAATATATCGGTACTGGCTGGAGGGAAGTGAGACAGTACGGCTCCGAAGGTCAGAGATATCCCTATCTGCCAATACATCCATCCAAGCAACGCTGCGGCTCACCAAATTATCATCCCCGTACCCAAAGCCCAAACGTGCATTCACCTTCTTCCACACTCGCGGCGTAATTCCTCTGGTATGTACCTGACGCCAGTTTTTTTGTTTTAATCATACTGTATTCACTCTACTTAGAGTATGACAGCCTCCCAATCCCCTCCGCATCAACTTCTAATGGACAATTGAGTGGATTTGCGAAAAGTCTTGGCGAAAAACGCAAACAAAAACGGCGAAAGAACTCAGCAACCACGACAGCGAGCGACAAGCGGACACCGGCATTCGATTTTTAGCATCGAATTGACCTCGAAATGGCACTTCCAACGCCTCTGCACGATTGGAGGAGGCCGGGCATGGCAATTGTAGAACGCACATGCGATCGACTGGGCGAGACATGATGATCACAGTACCATCGACGATGGTGACCCAAGAGGGTGGGAGCCCTAGAGGAGAGCCGATCAGAAAGTCACCGATTGAGAGAGATATGAATATAGCAGAAGCAGAAGCGGCTAGCGGCATGGCTCGCGAAGTGTCGGGAAGGACAACACGCATCACCATCATGGCTGCAAGCGAGCAGTGGGAGCGGAATCAGAATGGGAAAAGACAGAGAAGTCAGATCTCGGAGTCAGTGAGTGCACTGGGAGTCTGGAGGAGCCGAATGGAAAGAACAATAAGGCAGGAGGCGTGCAAAGTGGCACAGTTGCACCAAACTATTGACAAGATGGCAAGATTGCTAGAAGTGCATGCAACGTATGATGAGACAGAATGGCTCGGCATGAGAAAGTGGACGGTGGACAGGGATCGGATGTGGGACGCTCGCCACAAGGACGACGTGCTAGGGGGGATGGGCAGCTTGGACATGGCCACGAAGATTCTGGCTTGTCCCGGTGCTAGAGCAAGCGAGAGAGAACCGGTAGCCGAATGTGGCCTGAAAGCGTCAAAACACGCAGGTGCAACCTAGCGAAAATGAAAACAAGACCCGGAGCAGCAGCAGCGGCAAGCATAACCGTGGCCGCAGCAGCAGCAGCCAAAACCCATAGCACAAAACGATCCCAGCGCCAAAGCAAAAGCCGAAGTCGAATCTGACGACAGCACCGACAATGGCACCGAGAACTGCATTGACACCGATAGTGGGAACGACATTAATACCGACACCGACACCAAGGAGACGGTGGGAGACAGTCCCACCTTGAGCGCAGAAGAAACCAGCCTGCCCATCCCCAGCCCCTAACAACAGCCTTGAGTATGGCAGACAGATGCCAAATCCTCACGCGAGACAAGAGCCTGCTACTGCCGATCAAGCTGGATGAAGCAGTTCCGTCAGTGATCAACAGAGTGCGCTTTCACGAGCAGGCTCCGTGCCATATTAAGATCATGAACGCAGAAAGAAATGCCAAGGGAGCAATCACTGCAATCACACATCAAAATACGACAGCGGCAATGGCTTTGCTGTACCACAACACTATCATCTCAGCTGTGAGGATGGCTGATAAAGAAGTTGTTGACGTCAAAGTGAATGAGTCTTGGCAAGGGCTAACGATCCATTCAGTACCTCTCACACGGTACATGGGCAAAGCCACTGAAGGCCACCTGAAGATGGGAGAAGAATTTCAAGCTATGAAACAGGGTATGGTGATCCCCAGCACAGTACGATGGCAGGCAAACCCCTGCACCAACCCGGAGAGGAGGCTGAACAGATAAAATGTAGCATCATCGGTGGTCTTAGTTGTGCCTAAGAGCAAGATGCCACACTGGTTGGTCAAGACATGGATCCAGATGGCTGGAGTGTGGTATCAAGTTGATGTGTACCCGAAAGCGGGCCCTGTTAGCAGATGTGAGCTTTACCGAGGGTGCGGCTACATTGAGAGAAAGTATGGCTGTATGCCCAAGTGGGGCTCCTAATCAGGTCACCACGAGACAAGCGACAACAAATGCGACCATGTGGGGTGCTGGGCAAATCGGCCATTGTGCTGTGATGACATGCTGGAAATGCACCCTACTTGCAATGGAAGTCAAATTGCTTGCAGTAGCAGATGCCATATACAGTCTGAAGCCACCAATGCGACATAGCAAAGCAGTATAGTTAAGATTGCAGAATGAGTACCCATGAGTAGCGTTAGCAACAGGTCCGGGCAACCCACAAGCGGTCCTGGTTTGGACAGCAAAAACAGGTCAGTTCGGTTCCGGACGCATACTACAACCCGACCTGCTGACTCTTGGCAGCCCAAACCCGGACCCGTACCCGTCAACCCGTGTGTATAGCCAGGTTTGGCTCGGCTCGTTGGTTCAATCTCCAGTTCTGCGTTTCGGATTTCACATTGATGGATGCATTCAGATATGCTACTGTTAGTCATAAAATACGGTTGTCATTGGTATGTCACAGTCCATTTCCGATGTATTGGCCACCTTATTGATCATAACCAATAGATACATTCGCCGTAGAACATCCTGAAATGAGCGTCCACTGAGCGTCAAGGATTGTTGGTCGTGTATTTTGGGTAATCTGTGGGGGCGACAGGTTAAATACCGTCATAAACAACATATTGGCCACCTGTATAGCAACAAAAGAGAGGGGAACGCTATCTATCCCATCTTGAAAATAACCGTTGACGGAGTGTCGATGATTTATGGTCTTCCATCTTCAGTAATATGAGTGGCACTCGATATCAAGCATCCATAAAAAGGAATATGGCAGGCTTCATGAGCAGATATGTACGAAATATTCCAGTCACATTCTCCGCGACAGTCACAACTCACTATATTTACACAGCTACTGCTCAGTATTTTGGAGCCTTTTAGCATGACAAAACAGTCAAAATCATGTATATAGTCAATAACGGCCACATCATGCTGTAATTAACCATAATAGAAAGCCAACAATCATTGATACTCTGTTTATGCTCATCTTTATGATGGGGCAGGGAGCGTTTCACTTTCTCTTTCGCCTATAACAGTAGCCAATACTTTGTTTATGACTATTTCAAACCAATCGCCCTCCAGATTACCCATGATACATGACCAAGAATCGGTGACACACCGTTGATACTCATTTTCATGTTGGGGCAGGGACTCATGTTTTACTTTCTCTATTGCCTATAAAGGCAGCCACTACTTTGTTTATGACTTTATGCAACCTATCGCCACCCAGATTACCCAAGATACATGACCAAGAATCGTTGATGCTCTGTTGACACTGATTATGCCACGGGTGTATGCCCAATATGCAATTATTTGATTTGGTGTAGTACATTATTCACGTTGATTTGGCAGCCTTTCTAGCATTTTCATTTACTTTCATCTTGATTGCTACAATGTTTCTTAATAATACATATATATATATCTTGTAAAATATACTTTATAGTATCCGCAAATTCAGGATAATAAGAATCTCCAACATCCGATGCCATTCGATCAATGCTAGTCATCACTGCCAGGTTCGCTCAATAGGCTCCTTTAGTCTTCAAACTGAATGTTAGCTAAATTACCACACAGCAGATAGTGTACTAACGAGTGGATGTTCCTTCATCAGAGAGTATATCTGGATCAACATCTGTATCATGCTCCCTTTCCTGGGCAGATGCATCAAGAGTAAATGATTCAGCACACAGAAGAGATGAATGTGAATACGAATATCCGGCCAGGACATTGATGATATGGGACCATTGATCTCCAGAAGTGTGACTGGTTGGGGTAGGGTCTGTTCCAGGATGAGGTGGGATTGGCATTGAAGTCTGCCCTGGAGTTGGCTCTGGAGTCAGCTGCCTGTGTTACTTAACCAGAGGTGCATCTGTTCCTTTGCATCCCTAGCATGTCTGCGGATGTTTTCCGGTGCCATGCTAGCATGGAAGGCATCCATTCGTTTGGTTTTAACAAAGCATAACCCGGTATTTTTCGATTGCAGCTTTCAATATTGTATTCCGTCAAAACATGACTGCTCGCTTCTTCTCATCTTGGACCTCACAGTGAGGTTTCTTGATCAGATATTGCATTTCCTCTATTGCAGCGCGCGAAAACCCTCCTTCGGCCATTTTGGGCATATTCAAGGCCTGGTACATGTCAGACTGTTCGAGCTGTACATGACCTCCTTGCCTTGCCCACGTAGCAGATATATTTAGCATCTTCAAGAAATTTGTTGTAGCTTCTAACAATGAGATATGGCTATTACCTTAACCAGATACACTTCTGTAGCCTTCTCTAACGTAATTAAAGCCTGTTTCATCGACTCATGGGGATGCCTATCAGGAAATTCGTCTACAAATATCCCAGAGCTGACAACATCATGATGTTCCATTTTGAAGACTGTGTAGAGAAACTCCTTGGTTGACCATGGAGGTTCCTCGATACAGGCATCTATCAATTGGTCATATACCTTTCTATTTACACCCGCTGTATGTTATACGGTTAATTGACAGCCGTTTTCCACCATATGGATATACTCACATCCAACTGCATGCTTCTTCCAGTCTTCCAGGCAATTATTAGGCGTGCATCCTGAGTCGTATTTCTGGTGGCTGCATTTGCAGCGTTTAAGGTGGACTAACTGGTATCTGCGTTGTTGCTGTGTGCTGATGAGTAACATATTTCACAAAGCGCTTGCCAATAAGCTTGATTTGGATCTGCTCTGTCGTGGCTGAGGTACTTGTGTATCCATGATATGCTGGTGTGGAGTAGGGGCGGAAGATGAAGATGAGAAGAAGTCAGAAGTCTGGAGGATTATGTAGTTATCCTCATGACAGAATAGAATTATTAGCTACCAACATGTTCGTTATACTCAAGATGGATCCTGCTGCATATAGCCACAAGTTACAGCAGTTCAATGATTCCACCAGTCCGGACGGACCCGGGCTGGGGTAGGGCTCTGTACGGTCCGGTCCAACCGTTAGGTCGGACTGGACCGAGCCCAAGACTGGCAGTTTGGGACTGGCGGGGCTTGGTCTGGACCAGTCCGCACACGCTTGCAATTTCGACATTGTTTCTTAGTCAACTAACGCTGAAAACATGACTCATCCTCACATTTATCACCGCACACCTCTGGATACCCACTCTGGGTGAAATTATGTCAGTTCAGTCTGTATATTTGGTGCCATCGAGATATATTTCCCCCATTAAAAGACCAATACAGTGAAAAAATACCCTAAACCTGGACACTGTGCTGGACTGGTCCAAATCAGTCCAGGCCAGTTCAGTCCAGGTCCAGAAAAAGTGGGGATTGGTCCGATCCCGGTCCAGAAATTACTCGGACTGGATTGGACTGGACTTGGACGGACCTGGTCTGGACTGGTCTAATGCTGGACTGGTGGAATCATTGCAGCAGTTTTCCACAGCCCCGAAATGTGCAATAAGTCAGTCAGATGTTGCTTGTTTGCTGACAGGGATAGATTGCAGTGTACAACAACCGAAATTGTATGAATGCCAGCAATACATAGGACATTGTTCGAAGCCAAAGACGTCTGCTGATGCTTGACTCAAGTTTTCCCCCAGATAAGACTTGAAACTGTCGCTAACAATCAAGTTATGTTGTATGGTTAGTCCAACTATTTCAGTTTTCTTTACTGTCATATAGGAGGTTTTACTTTGTTCAAGATGAGTAAACATACCAACCTTGATATTCAAGACCGAACTTGCCTCCATATTGTCAATATCTTGAAACATCCAACATCTAGCCGAACAACAAAGTTAATGCAAACAATGATGGTTCATGCTCCGAACGGGACCTTCTCGCCAGTTTAGGTGGGCAGATATGGTCATTCAATAAAGCAGTCCACCCAACGACGTAATCAATGGAATGAAGGCAACAGTGGCTTGGAATCAGAAAAGGTCTATGCCCTTGGGGCATTGTGCAGATAGAGATCAAAAAAGAAGCTTGTATCCAAGAAACAACGAGAAACACACTTCTCAAGCAATGAACAATAACACAAATGGATAGGGGATCTTGTTGAGAGAGAAACCACTGGGGCAAGAAAGTAAGTTGAAGATGCAGAGGCAGCAATTCAGCAAGAGAATGAAAATATGAAGCATGCTGAAATCGCAAAATTGACAAACAGAGAGTATGAAACGACTTTTAACTGGATGATTGTCACGATTCAAGTCAGTGTGAGTGATCTTGCAAGTGTTGATGATGGGGAGAACGGGGAAGATGATGATAATGAAGAGACAGAGCAGGGCAAACTGAGGACACATGACGAACACGGCTGGGTGATGGGCATAATGACCAAAACTGTACAGCAGCGCATGGAGAGGTTGTGGCAGAAGTGGATAAAGCTTGATGAATTGACACAACCACGATGGGAGGATGCAGCTGACTGCTTCCGCGCAAGAGATCAGAAGAATAACACATCTGAATTCAGGGTAGCAGCAGTCATTCCACTGCAAACGGATGATGACGCTGCAGTACCTGCACTGACACCACTTGGATTGCATATGGAGTGTCATGACATTATCCACAGAATATTGTAAATGCTGCAAGGAACTTCTCGACCCAACAGTGGTCATATTTGGCTAAGTTCAGTGAAGCAGCAGTTGAAGAGAAGCATACCCGGACTTGAGCCTGCCACGAAGCCGGATTTGTATCCTTTGCAGAGGGTGAACTATATTGAACCAGCAAGCGATTACCCATGACTATTGCCTCCAGCTAATCATAATATAGATTTCAGATTCGGATGAAAACTCGGTGAAGGTTGCTGCATCTGCGGAGTATTAGCTAGGCAAACTGTTATCTTTGATGTCAAATCTCGGTGAAAAGCAATTAGTTTACCAATTTTGCAATGGGTTAGCGTTTTCTTGATTTCAGTGACCAAATAGAGAAACATGATAATTCGTCTGGGCATGTGCAAGAGTCGAACACACCATGTCGAAGTTCTAGAATCCAAAACATGTGGTAGGATGGGAACACATTCGATTTCTATCTGCAAGTGACTGTTAAGTGACAAAGCAAAAGCTAAATTAGTAACAAAATATACTAAGTAAATTTCAGTGAGTGATGTCATACGTGTCATAGCAAGAGCGGTCAGTGCTCAGGATGAATCTGTCTGAATGTTGACTGTCATGCTGGATATATCCATTTATCCAACTGCATAACTTTCCACACAGACCTTGTTCACATCATTCAGATACTTGAAATTGTGTATGGTACGTCAGGGATATCAAGAAGGAGCTGAATGAGTCCCGGTGAGAAAGTCAAGCTATATTGAGCAAAAACCAGTGAAATGAGCTACATGCCGTAAATTGTCGCCTGAAAGTGCAGGAAAGTGATAGGGCTGCGTGATCTCTCATTCAGATAGTGTGAATAGCAGTTGATGAGAAATGGATAGGTAACAAAACTTCAGAATGCAAATGATAATACTGAAAAATGCAATATTGAATGTCAATTATGAGTATATCACTAGTTCCATACAATGTTTGAGTGTACAAAGGCTGTTTCGATATAATAAATGTCAGCGTCAACAGAGTGTCAACGATTTTTTGTTTTACACAATCAGCAATCAATGGGCTGCATTCTAAGATCCTGCCAAAGTGAACGTATTGGTCAGCATTATAGCGAAAAAGACAAATCACACGCTCATTGCCACATCCTAAAAATGAGTGTCAACCGAGTGTCAACAATTTTTGGCATTGCATCATGAAACATCCGGAGGCTTGCAGCACATGTGAAGGAGCAGCTGCTGACTGCAGAAAAAGAGAAAACAATTGTTAGGTTTTGTGAGACTCTAGATAACTTGGGATATCCATAGCAAGGGAAGATTCTTTGGGCATTTGCGATGTACATTCGGTATTCACATCGGCGACGACTACTTGGTAAGTACTGAATGACACACTTTCTAATCCACCATGTTGTCATCACAACCAAGTGCAGCCAAAGTCGTGATTGACAAATGGCTAATGCTGTAAAGACATACGCCCATGTATGGTCTCGTAGGAATGTATATCAGTAGCTACGGTTGCAAACGTGAATGTCCATATTGTAGAGTAGTATAATGGTAAGAGTATCGCTAGAGATCTAAGGCTTGTGGCGAGCCGACTATATAATGCGGGTATTACCCGGCCCTGGACACGTCACGTGTAGCCGTGCCATTACATTATCCCTCTCTTTAGGTGCAGACCCTCTAGGCTGCATAAACCCGTACAAGAGTAGGAAAGGAAACTATCAAACAACCATTCAACGTACGCAAACGTACGAACCCGTAAGTCCCTCAACCGATCAGTGCGATATGGTAGCCATTCGGCAGATCCGGCGCACGGGGACACTCCACCTCCATTTGACTTGTCTCCGGAGGTGGTAAAAACCCGTGCCGACCCCATTTGTACTGGGCCGAGATCCAAAGAAGTAATGAAGTAAAGAAGTAACCAGAAGAGAAGAAAGGCAAAGAAAAAACATCCAAAGTGACACCGTCCTGCATATCTCCACTCCCAGAATGACCAGCATCCGACCATCCAATCTCGCACTCGTAACTCGTATCAAGTGTAGGTCATTGTCGGAATTAGACACAGTAATCTCGGTGAAATCCCCAACCATAGTGTGAGCCTTGTCTTGACTCGGCGGCATTCATGGTGGCTTCCGCTCGCAACCCATCATCGCCATCACCAACGCCATCGCCATCGCCATCGGTAATTGCATCGGTCTATCTAACTTGTAAGCATTCTAGTACCCGGTCATACTCACCATACTTTCAAGTGTGCTAGCACTCGAGCTCTCCTAATTCCACGTAAATAACTCCACAGGCCCTGCCCATCAGTGATCATTGTCGGTGCTTTGGAAGCTTCTGCTCTCGGTATCATAGCCGTTGGTGATAGTCAATTATATATGACCTCGTATCTATCTCGTAAGCTTCTCATGAAATGGTCATTCATACCATATATATTCAAGCACGGTTGCACTCTCCAGACCCTTGTGCATAGCTTTGTAGGCCAGGCTCGATATTATCTCTTGCAGCCAGTGGCTCTCACACGGTGCCCGTCAGTAGTAATATGCATCCTCCTTCAGCATCGGCCAAGCAGGCTTATAGCCCTCCAGTATGGTCGTTCAACATCCAGTTCGGAAAACATCCCAGTCGGTGCCTTCGGTAGACGGCTTCCGATAATCTTCTTATTCAATGCCAATTTGGAGTCCTTCGACCGTGATCTTGGTCGCTGCGAAATCTCAGTGATCATCTCTTGGTAGTTGTCTCAACTGTCTCTCATGTTGCCATTCGGTGACTCTCTTGCGATGCCGTTCGGTGACTGTTGCTTGCGATGCCGTTCGGTAGACTATTTCGTACATTCCGAGATCATTTTCGGTGTCCTGCGGAACTGCTTCGGTAGACATAAATGCACTCGTTCGGCATAGATCAAGCTCACTTGATCTTCTCATCATCTCTCCGGTGCTCGTATAGTCGCACTGATCATCCTCCAAGTCGGTGCACTTGTAGGTACACTTGACATCTGCCCTGTTCTCGGTGCACTTATCTTCTCCAATTGCTCGCCGGCTTTCCTCCGGGCCTGCTTTCCGCTCCTTCTCCAGGTGTGCTTGCTGTCACTTGTGATTGTTGACTAATCTCCAGCTGTGATTCTCTGCTGGTAAGTCCGTTCGAAGCTGCTTCCTCTCAGCACTCCCGGTAGGGTGATTGCTGGCAGTAGGGTTGGTTTTGATTCCGGTACGGTCATCCCTCTTGTGTACGTCGTAGCGCTGCCAACGACTAATCCATTACAGCTTCTTCGGGTGCCATATCGGTTGGCTAAGATTGATTCTGAAGTCGATTTCCAGTAGCAGCTGTGTATCTCGGGGTTGTCGAGACTGAATTGGGATCGCCGAGACTGAGTCGGGATCTCATTCGGGTTTGTAACTTGTGCATGCGACTTCCAGATTCGTCTGTAGGTGCGTTCGCCACCACTTCCTTGCGTGCACTTTTCGCCATTCTCGGAGTACAATTGTTGCTGCTTCTCCATGTGCACTTGCTGCTGCTAGCCTTCTCTATTCGTAAACGGTGCTTCGTTCCTGCACTTCCGGTATGGTAATTGTACGTGGTAAGTGTTGTTGCAAGTCCGGCACTGTCATTCACCTCTTTAAAGATCGTTGCTCCGCCAAGAATTGATCTCGTACGGCGTCATGAGGTGAGGTAGCTGTCTAACTCGGGATCTGATTCGGGATCGTATTTGGCATTGTAACTCGGGCATGTAACTGTTTAATTCGGTATCTTTGAATGGTGCTCTGAGTAGTGCTCAGTATCGTACTCTGTGGAGCCATGCCGCCGGTAGATCGTGTATCTGCATATTTGCGCTTGATTGTCACTTCGGAGTTTGAAATCATAGTAACTGATCTCGAGAAGGGTATAATTTCGTATAGCCTCAATATCTTCATGAAAGGGAAGGAGATTGACTGTCATCCATCTCGAGTGATCCATGTCCTGAGATCCATCCCCTGTCATCCACCTCTGGTCATCCACCTCTGGTCATCCATCCATATCCAGTCGCGATCCATTTCCAGCCACAAACCATCTCCAGACGGGATCCATCTGTTGTCATCCATCTCTGGCCGCAATCCAACTCTGGCCGCGATCCGTTTGCTCGCGATCCATCTGGCTTCAGCCATTCGTTTCCACCCGGTGCGTTATTGCGCTCGTATGCGCCGCGTTCCGTGACTGCTTCTGTAGTGCTGTACGCCCTCTAAAGGTCATATTTACTAACCTCCATAATGTCCGTCTTCCATTGACCCTTCATCGCAGTCCCATAATCCATCCGGTGACATATCGTCCATCGTAAGAAAATACCGACTCATTGATCCGTCCATATGGCATGGGATCTTTAAGTCCAAAACCAAATGCATGATCCGGCTCTTGAGCACGTGATCTTCATTCACTCAATTGCGTGAATATCGCTCGACTCAAATCAACTCAAAACTCCGTTCAACTCAACTCCGCTTAATTGTAATCCACCCATATGGCAAATTGTAGCCGGGATCCAAGTCGATTGCATGGTCAATTGACCGATGCAGCACTAGTATCTCCGCCTCTTTGTTGAAATCCTCCACGAGTTCTCCGTATATAGCCGGATATGTCCTCCATCATCTGTAGGCACCCTGTTTGTTGTTGTGCCAGCTCCATCTGCAAACGTTAGTTCTCAATTCGTAGTAGATATGGAGCGGTATGAAAGAATATCCAGAAGCCCGGATTTAAAACAGTTCGCCACAATAGGGCCAAGCCCCACCGTCCAGTACTCCCTTCGTGTCTCGGCCTGCCGGTAGCAGTCATTCATGATTCCCTCCTGGACACTCTTCTGCCGCAACTACCACCGCTGCTCCCTGCTCGCCCGTCCAGTGCCTGGTGCCTATCTCACCACTAGAGATGCTTTCCACGGTCACTCCCAGCAGCCCTATACGAACTCCCACTCTTAGGAATAATGTCCAAACGACCTGCTCACTGGCCAGTTGATCGTCAATAGCAGTAGCTCCAAGTATTTGAATACATGAAGTCCAGCCACCTTCGGAACGCGCCTCCTCCGTAGCCGTGATCCACGTACATTCCCGGGGCATACCTGATGGCCTGCCCCGTCCACTGACATCTCTTCCGCTCACTCTGGGGTTGCAGAGGCAAAAGTCAAATGCTTTGCAAGTCGACGCTAGGATTCCTGCCCTAGTACCAAGGCAACTCCTATCACTCTCCAGCTCACAGTGTATCCACCGCTGCTGCCACCATGTGTAGGAATAAGCCCACTCAGCAAATCACGTAATTGTCACGCCAAATTGTAACTCTGAGACCCAAATACAGTTCATTCCCGCATGGGGATACGACACATCAATTGAACCTCTTTGCACTTTAAATTCATGCTGGATCTACTGGTCTCCTGAGAGTGCCCAGACGGTCCATCCGGTAGCCCCATGGATCCTGAGAATCCCGGCTACAAAATAAAACCCATCTCCCTTGTGTTCCTAGAAACACTCATCGTATGCCATCGTATGGGCACATATCCGTATCCGCTTGTTGGCGATTGAACAGCTTTCGTTGACTTGTTTAATGAAATAGAATAGAGTTGGCGCAGATGGCTCTCGGTCCTCATAACGATCCGATTCAGTTGTCCAATCAGTTGATAACTGCCAATGGTAATTGCGAATTGTATCTGCTAGCCACTCTAGAACATTTGGGGTTATTGTACTTCCCTTTCGGAGCTGCCACACGATCTGCAATCGCTGCTCCACTATCTCGAACTCTGCCCCCGTTGATCGCCCAATGATACCGGTAATCATATCGGTAATCATTTGGTAATCATGGTTGTATCATTGCATAGCCGCTGACCGTATATAGCCTTGTAAGACTTCCGTAACGGCGGCGGTTAACTCCTTACATCATCCGTAACGTAGATAATTCCATTGAGTCATGTAGAAGGTAATCGCGATTTCAACTGCCGTCGGCGATGTAGATCGACGTGACTAGTGCGAATTTCGTAAACCCGCCCAGATCCTCCGTAGGTGCACTTCGTTCGAGCTATGTGCCTGTTCATCGTCAATTGGCTATCATCAACAGTGAATTGAAGTAGGACCAGCTTGGGCATTGCCGATGACGCGATTCTCTGTGGCGTACGTACTATGGAATCGTCCCTGTAATTGTCAATTAACTCAATTGGAAGGTAACTTATCAAATCTCATTGATGTCGCGATTGATTGCCTGCGAGTTCTCGTATGATGAATTCGTTGCAATTGACTTTGACTGACTTAGTCGATGACGCATCTCGAGGCCGGTTGGCCTCTGGAATCAACTCGGAATTGACTCTGATACGATTAGTCTCAATTGGGCGGGTAATTCATGCCTCCTTTCTAGCTGCGATTCGTAGATCTCAAGTCCGTATGATTTCTCATTCGTAGGTGTTGCGATGCATGTCTAGACGATTGGCATCTAGAATCCACATGAAATCATGTTAACCTCAATTCAATAGACATATCAAGACACTTCGCTGATGCAATCAGTGCTCTCAAATGTGGATAATATCTCGCGCATAGATTGCATGTCGTTACATGTTGGAAAGGGGTAATTCATCAAATCCAGTATGCGAAACGTATCGGAAATTGTAGGAGCGATAATAGGATAAAGGTATACGCCCGTGTATGGCCGCGTAGGAAGGTATATCAGTAGATACAGTAGCAAATGTGGATGTCCATATTGTAGAGTAGTATAAAGGTAAGATTATCGCTAGAGATCTAAGGCTCGTGGCGAGCCGACTATATAAAGTGGGTATTACCCGGCCCTGGACACGTCACATGTAGCCGTGCCATTACAAATGCAAATAATCCTGCAATTTGAAATCACTGCTTTCACAAGGTATATTGTTTCAGTATGTACATTAATTTTCAGCCAATACTAGTTACTGTAGTGTTGAAAACTTGTCAGAAAGCTCAATACACAACTAGAAAACATTTACAACATGTATGAAAAGGGCTGTCTACTTGGTCAGATGGTAAATGTGAAGGTGATATGCTGTAGAGGTCGAAAGAATCCCTGCTATACCCAGGATGGAAAACGCCAAATGTTTACAGTTATAGAGCATATTGCAGCAGATGGTAGAGTTATACCACTCATGTATATCTACAAGGGGTATAGGCATCTAGTAAGATCGCATGCTGGCGTGCAAGATAAAGAGCGCGCAGCAGTTTCTTAGTCATCAAAAGACTGGACTGACAATGAACTGGAACTGCAATAGGTGGAACAGAACTTTGAGAAATGTACTATTAAGATGTTTGTACAATGAGATTAACCTCAGCTCATAATGACTATTACAGTGCAAAGGGCAAGTTATGGATTCTAATCCTTGATGGGCATGGCTCTCATCTAACATGGCAATTTTTCAATTTTTGCTTTAAAAGAAATATCCACTCTATTTGCCTTCCTGCACACTCTACAAACATCCTTTAACCTCAAGATGTTGAGCTGTTCGGTCCTCTTTTGAACTGCTACACCATTGGACTGGATATATTGGTTAGAAAAGGAGGAAATGCGATTAAAAAAGAGCAGTTTTATAAGCAAGCCCACCTGCTATATCACTCTAGACTCCACTCTAACTCCTTCCTACAGACTTGTCACATTTGCTAGAACTGCGGCATGTACCAAGAAGAACATCTTGAGTGCCTTTGAGGCAACTGCAAACTGGCCTCTGAACCCATACAAAGTTTTTCTTCAGCAGACATGAAATATCACTCGCTTTGATTATCTGCTAGCTGTTGAAATACTCATTGCTAGAAGCTTGGATTTCCTAAAGTACAGGTACGTTCATGAACCTATATACGCGATATTCGGAGTATGTCTTGTATGTCTCGTACGCATGCATGCCCACTCAGCTGGCATCTCCAGCTGAGTCTGGCATGACCATCATCTTAGAGAGATTATGCATCATACAACTGAAGCCATACGCCAGGGAGATAAACCATATATGCCATACTCCCCCCTCTTGCTATGCTCTGTGGAGCAAGAAAACAAACAAAGAATCAAACAAACTGTAATTCCCATAGTAGCCTCCTTAAAGCCCTGCGTGGCAAGTGAGCAGGGAAAGAGTACTACCGTAGCCTGAGGATGGCCATCCATAGAGAGACAAGGAAATCCGCGTGCCCAAACGAAAAGTAAAACAAGCTTAAATCCAACCTTTATTACCATAGCCCCATTGCCTTTGTGAATTTCTCGTGCTTATCCTTCGTCAAGGCCTTGGTTAGTATGTCTGCCACATTCTCGTTCGTGTGCACGGAGGAGTAGTTGACTATTTGTCGTCTATGCAGATCTCGACTGTTGTGATAGCAAACGTCGATATGCTTAGTTCGAGCTTCGATGATTCCCGTGGTGATAAGAGTGAGAGCACCCTGATTGTCGCAGTTGATTGGCAGTGGTGGTGAGTCTTTCTTAGAACTGTGAATATCCTTTTGCAATTGTAGTAACCATTTTGCTTCTCTGGAGGCCTCCGAACAGGCAATGAATTCGGCCTTGAGAGTTGACATGGCTATGAGACTTTGCTTACGAGACTGCCACGAGATAGCTCCATTGCTGGCGAGAAACACATGGCCTCCTTGAAACTTGCGGTCCGCGCTGTCATTGGCCCAATCGGAATCTGAGTATCCTATGAGACTAATGTCGATGTCGATGCCGATGCCGATGCCGATGCCATTGCCATTCAAGTGTAGTCGAAAATCGGCTGTAAATTTGAGATACTGTAGGACTCTCTTGGCAGCGGGCATATGGCTGGTGAATGGCCGCGAATTGTAACGAGAAAGAGCAGCGACCACATACGAGATATCTGGCCGAGTTGCAAGTGCTGCATACATTTGTGATCCCACGACTGCTTGATAGTCTGTGATATCTTCCAATTCCTTCTCCCCCCAAACCTCGGCCAAGTCCAATTTTATATTGGGATCCATGAGCGTCGAGACGTCGTGACTATGCTCTATGCCGAATCGTTTGAGGATTGTGGTGACATAGGCTTTCTGACCGAGAGTGATTCCGGTATCATCGTGGAGGATTTCGATGCCAAGGAATTGGCGTGCCGGGCCGAGGTTCGTTATCTTGTACTTCTCTGAGAGTTTCGCTTTGACTTCGATTGCGGCTTTGGTGGCAGCCTCCGGATACGACATGGACATGTCCTCGACATACAGCAGTATCAGAATACCGTTGCTGCAGAGATCGAGGTTGGGATCAGCTGAAGACTGTGTGAACCCAAGAGAGTGTAGAAAGGCATTGATATCGTCGTGCCATAACCGCGGAGCTTGTTTAAGACCAGAGAGAGCTTTCCTGAGTCTGACGATGATCTTTGGGGCGTTGAGGCCCTCTGGCCAGCCCTCTGGTCGAGTCATATAGATGTCATCATCATCGATTTCGGGATTTAGGAAGGCGGTAACTACATCCAAGTGGTCCAGATTCCACTCATATCTCCCAATGAGAGAGATGAGATACCGAAAGGTAGTTAGCTTCCCAACGGGGGCATAGGTCTCACCGAAGTCCGTCTGCTCATATCTCTTTATGACTAGCCGTGGTTTGTACGGTATAGACCCATCAAGATTGTGTTTAGTCTTGTAAACCCACTTAGAGCCAGTCGGCTTAACTTGCAGTTGCCGTGCTTCTCGGGAGTTGAGAGCGGAGAAGGTGTTATTGAGCAGGATGGATGTGCTTTCTTCCTCCATGGCTCTTTTCCAGTGATTTCGTTGAGGGCTTTCCATAGCTTCCGCGTAGGTGTATGGATCTGCAGTGGCTACAGATACCGTTAGTGCTTCTGCGGCGGTTTTAGCTTGACTTCTTGTGACACGACTCCCTATCGGTGAAGCTGGAGTGGGAACTGCTCGTGGTACTTAGCTTGATTTCTTGATTGCTGCTGCCGAGCGCCGGGCAGTCTGATCCTCTCTGCGGAGGTGCCGGCTGTGGGCGATGTTTTTTGCATTTGCTGCCGAACGCTGGGCAGTCTGATTCTCTCGGCGGAGGCGCCGGCTGTGGGCGTTTTCTGCTTCCTTGTCAGGAGCGTCATGCATGTGAGATTTGGATCTCTTACCTATCTGCATAGGTTGACTATCTCAGAGAGGCTCATCTCCAGTATCTGTCTCTTAGACATATTCCTCATCTTCTGGTAATCCAAACATGTCGATCTCATTGCTTCCATGCTGACACGACATGTGTGCATTCCTCTCTTCGTCGAAGACGACTTCTGATTGGGTTTTTACCCTCTGGAATTCGGGATCCCATATCCTCCACAAAGACTTTGAGTCGTGTGTGTAGCCTACCATCATACAGGGCTTTGATCTCGGGCCGAACTTGCCTTGGCGGCGTTGAACTTCGGGAATGAGTCTACTGACATAGCATCCAAATCGGCGTAGGTTGTTGAGAGGGGCTCGATACGATATTTCGTTGCCATCGGCATTGTGCATAGGTTTTCCAAAACCATGCAGCATTTCGTATGGCGTTTTGTACGGCGCTTCGCAGCCATCGCGGTCATTTTTTCTTTTCAGGCCTTCATTCGGTGATCTCTGATGGAGATAGACTGCGGTATTAACTGCTTCTCCCCAGAATTGAACTGGAGCCTGGGAGTCAATTATCATCACCCGGGCCTTTTCAGTGATTGTACGGATCATGCGTTCGGCAACCCCATTCGTATGGTGAGCGTATGGAGGACATGGCTCGTATGTTGTACCGCGGGCCGCGAGGGCATATCGGAAGGTCTTATTGTCGTATTCTCCCTGTCCATTATCGCACCGGAATCGCTTGATCTCGTATTCTATTCAGTCTACTCGGGCCTGAAATGACTGGTAGGCGGAGCTGCAGGTCTTGGCTTTCTTGTTTGGGAGCAGCCATACGGATGTGTACCTTGTGTAGTCGGCGATGAATAATATGTACTATCGAGTGTCTCCCGAGGTCGGTGTAGAGAAGGGACCGCACACATCCGAGTGTACAAGTTCAAAGGGCTTCGTAGTGCGCTGGACTGGCACTTTGATGAACTTTTGTTTGTGCTTGGACTGGATGCAGACTGTGCACATAGAATCATCGTTTGTATATCCCTTGACTAGAGACTTTATGGCAGTAGGATTCATATGAGCTAGTCGTCGGTGCCAAATTCTTGACTCTCAGATTGTGAGAGCGTTTCGAGTGGACTTAGTTTTGGCTGCGATAGGTGCTCTTGATGATTCGATTGTAGGCTCGATTGTAGGCGCTGCGATTATAGGCTCGATTGTAGGTTCTGCGATTGTAGGCTCGATTGTAGGCTTTGTAATTATAGGCTCGATTGTAGGCTTTGCGATTATAGGCTCGATTGTAGGCTTTGCGATTAGTACTCTTGAGCTGCTTCTCTTTCTCTTTTTCCCGTTCTCGGTAGTTGATAAGAGTGCGGTTGCGGGGACTATGATATATATGCCATTGATTAGTTTTCCGGCGAGAGTGCAGGAAGATGGCGAAGTTATGGGGCATTTCCCGTCCTGAAATATAGTTGTATGCCTGCCCAAGTCCAACTGGTTGATCGATAGAAGGGAAAGTCGAAAAGTAGGAGTATGGAGGGCATCAACTTGATAGCCTTGTATAATATCAACGAAACCGTAATGCGTGGCAGTGACTGAATTGTTGTCTCCGAGTTCGATTATTATAGGAAGTGAGAGTTTTTTGAACGTTGAGAAGCTGGTGCGGTCATTGCACATATGGTGTGACGCTCCGGAATCAATGACCCACTTCGGAGCCGCGGCGGCGAGAGCAGAGGCGGTTAGTCGGAAGGGATCGCAGTCTCCAGTCGTAGCGAGAGCTGCCGTAGCAGTGGCTTTCTTCACTTTCCACCACTCCTTTATACGTTTGTAGGAGACGCAATCGACTTTGACATGTCCTGGGAGCCCGGACTGGAAACAAATGCTCTCATCGGTGTTTCCTCCCTCCTGAGCGCGTTTCCGCTTTCTGCATGCATCTGTAGTATGGCTGTCAATTTTGCAATAGGTGCACTTAAGTTTGTGGCTGTCTCCGGTTCCACTGCTTCCTCCGTGTCCACCGTGTCCACTGTGTCCTCTACGTCCACCACGTCCTCCGCGTCCACCATGCCCACGGCCTCGGCTTCGGCCTCGGCCACTGTAGCCGCCACGTTGAGTGAACAGGGCGGCCCCTGTGGATGCATCTCCAAGTTCTTTGGTGAGGCTGGCTGTAGATTCTTCACCTAGGAGGTCATGCATGGCCTCTTCGGGTGTAGGTAAGGGCCTTCTATGCTTTAGGACCATTAATATCATCGCATACTGAGATGGCAGTGATGTGAATATTTGTGTGCTGAAGTCTGGATCGGTGACTGCATCGTCCGTATGGTCCAGTTGTATGCGGTAGTTACTGAGCATGGTGAAGCATGGTTTAAGTGGTTCGTCCTCCTTAGGTCGGCAAGCACGGAACTGGCGAAGGATGTCCTGTCTGCCGATATAAGATCTGGCAGTGTCCAGACTCGTTTCTAGTGTGTTCAACATTTCATGAGGATTTCGTATACCTTTGACGATGCGCCGTACTTCGTGGGAACAGGAAAGTCTGATCATAGATGCAGCCTCGGCTTCCTTAGCCATCCAATCATCATAGTTGTCATCGTGGTCGAAGTCAAGTGGCTGCGGTTCAGGATCCTCTCCGGTGACGATTACGTATGCTTTCATGGCTGACAGGATGAGAATCATGTCGTCTTTCCATTCGTCGTAGTTGTCGTGAGTGAGCTTAGGGATGTTACCCCACCTGGTCTTGTTGAAGGCGAGTACGGAGGAAGTTATCGTGAGATCATGGGGATGGTGTTGAGGTTTTTAGTGTTGTTTATGCGGTTGTTGCTACGGTGACAAGGTTTAGGGTTCTTGAGGCTCTTTTTGGAGATCGTGAAGGAGATCATATGAAAGATCGTGAGATTTTAGATAGTAGCGATAACCGGGCTCATAACCTGTTGAAATACTGATTGCTAGAAGCTTGTATTTCCTAAAGTACAGGTACGTTCATGAACTTATATACGCGGTATTCGGAGTATGTCTTGTATGTCTCGTACGCATGCATGCGTACTCAGCTGGCATCTCCAGCTGAGTCTGGAATGACCATCATCTTAGAGAGATTATGCATCATACAACAGAAGCCATATGCCAGGGAGATAAACCATATATGCAACACTAGCTATTACTATATGATCTGTAAGAAAATCACCTGTACTGAGATCGTCATATCGACTCACAGGTTACTGACTCAGAGTCGTAGTCTCAATAATGAGTCTTCACTCGCCACCACTGGTATTTGCAATTGTGAGCTTCCTTGGACTTCCATGGTGTTCCAGGCTGTCATGTATATAAAGACAGAGCCTCTCCTCTGATAGTTGAATAGATTTCATTAGACTTACATTCATAACAGGTTATGAGCTCGGAGGCCTCTGACTGAACTCACTCTACTTTACACTACTTTCATCCCACGATCTACAATAGCATCCACAACCCTAACCCACAAGTATCGCCATAGCAACAGCCGTATAAAAACAACACTAGAACTCAACACCACAATCACTATCGTCACTTGTCACGATGTCTGCCACCACCGAAATGTTTAAGACCGACCAGCGATTTATTCCCAAGCTCACTCACGATAATTATACTACATGGAGGAAGAAGGTATGCCGCGTGCTAGTTGCAATGAGGGCGTACAGCATTGTTACTGGAGATGAGATCCTTCCTGAAGGGCACGGATCTGCTGCACGCACTCTGCAGAAGGAGTGGCATTGGTGGGCCAATGATGCCATTGGTCAGATCCATCTTGTCTGCACAAATGATCTACTTCCGTGGATCGACGACATCGACGATGCAGTCGAAATGTGGCAGACGCTTCAAGGCCGATTAGACAATATGACAAATCAGGTCAGTCGAACTAAGATTGTTCGCAAGTTTCATGCTCTACGCCTATCGAAGGATGAGCAGATCACACAGTACCTTAATAGACTGATTGATCTCCGCAAGAAACTGATCGGATCCCCCGAAGCCATCTCTGACGAATCGATGAACACTCAAATCTCCTCCACTATGCCAAAGGAATTCGAAATGATCATCAAGATACTCGAGCAACAAAGTCCAGTTCCAAAGGCCCAGCAAGTTATGGACAGTCTTCAAAAGGACGCTGATCAAACCAAGCTCACCAAGGAAATCGGAGACAAGTGAACTGGATCCGCTCCATACAGGCACCATGGAGGACATGGCAAGCGTGGAGGATGTCGAAATGAATGAGGCCGCAGACGAGGAACTTTCGGCAGAGACCGTGGAGGAAACAGAAACAAAAATTACAATAAAGAATACAGCTGCAAACACTGCAAAATGAACAATCATACTACCGACAGCTGTGGCATTCTCAAAGAACTCAAAAGCGGAAGTGGAGGCTTTAACCGAAAGAAGAGTGTGGAAGTGATCTGCTTCCACCGCGGAAAACCTGGCCATATGAGAACCGAATGCCAAAGTTGCCAACGAGGTCTGGAAGCCAAAAACAGGGTCAACAACCCAAGCACGAAAGACTCAATGGCGGAAGGAAATATGGCACTGACACAGCATGGAATGTCGACTGGCGATCGAAATCTATTCTGACTACCAAACACCAGTCACGCTGCAGTTCCTACGTCTTCGACTGTATCATCTCCGACCTCGGTGGTAGACTCAGGAGTTTCTCACACCATGTGCAACAATAGAAGCCTCTTCATTTCATAGAAAAGACTGCCTTCTCTAATCACAATAAAACTTGGAGACGATATGACCGTTACTGCTACATACCACGGACTGGCCCATATCACTCAAGACTTGCAATTGGATGCTTTCTATACTCCGACTTTTCGACTATCTTTACTATCAATAATCCAACTCGAACATGGCGGACACAAAACAACCTTCTGATGTGGGAAATGCTTAATATCAGCCGGTACAAAATCGACCGCTTCTGTTACCGTGAACCACATCGGAGATCTCTATATTCTCCAATCACCACACGCTCTTACCTCTGATGCCATTTCAACCGATGCTCAGGTGGCCCTCCAGTCAAAAGCCACAACCTCCTCTCATAAGGAGGGTGAATCGCAGATGACTTTGAATCTCACTCTAGCATCCACGATCACTGCAAGACTGTTGCACCGAAGATTAGCCCATCTCCATCCGGCGGGAATGCGATCTCTAATTGACGGACTCAACGACCTCGACGAAGCCACCGAAATATGTGATGTTTGCTTGGAAGCCAAGCACACGCAATAGTTTATTCGAACTAAAGTCAAATGGGCTACCACTCCATCCAAACTCGTTCACTTAGATCCCTGTGGTCCCTTTTCTGTACCGACTAAGGGAGGCCATCTACACTAAATTATCTTTGTCGTGGACTACACGTAATGGACAACAGTTTCCTTACTCCCTGACAAGACAAAGGAGACCTGCATCGCAGCCTATCAACACTACCAAGCTAAGGCCGACTTAACGGGCTACAATATGAAACATTTTCAATTCAATAATGGGAGGGGAGAATATGATAATATGCTCTTCCGAGGGCTACTGGCAGCACGTGGTACAGCAGTTGAGTTCTGTCCTCCTTATGCCCATCATAAGATTGGAGTCACAGATAGAATAATTACCACAATCACCGAAAGGGCCAGAGCAATGATACTGGATTCTCAGGCACCACTCAAGTTATGGGGGGAAGCAGTCAATACGGCTGTATATCTCCATCAGCACATGCCCACCGAGGGACTCACAAGAAGAGACGACTGCTATGGCTTCAAGGCCCCATACAATACGTCATACGATATGCTGCATTTCTATCGCAAGCCTGAATTTGACAAACCTCTCAATGACCCCACACGCAAGAGAATCAATTATAAAGCACCACTCCACCATCTACGCTGATTTAGATGCTACGCCAGTAGGCTGATTCTAGAGAAGCAGAGAACCAACAAGAAGCAGGGAGCACAGTCTATGGCCTGCATGATGGTCGGCTACGTGCATGACTCCCCGACGTTATGGAGAATCTCGGACCCGGAATATAACACAGTAAAAGCTCAAACGGATATTATATTTGACTACGAAAGGAATGTGTACATTTTGTGCCCGCAATCACTAAGACGAAAGCAGGGTCTACATGATGACCAGCCAAAAGAGACAACCAGAATTGACATATTCGGTCTACTGCAAGAAGAAACACATAGTGAGGATATAGATAGCAGCGGAACGGATGAGAGCATGGCCCACGGCTGCACTCATGATACGAGCGGAACGGGTGAAAACATATCGCATGGCCGCACTGATGAGATTGCCTGCCGGCCAGTTGCTGGAAATCCCACCTCGGTAGAAGCAAATTCCGATCTTCCATTCACTATGCATGGAGATCGAAGTCCACCTGCTTCAGGTGTGAAAAATGGCCACACACACACACACAGACAACGGACATAGCAGTCACTGTCCAACCCTCGAATATCATCATCAAGTCCCATTAAGAGACAAGATCATCACACAAAGACAATTGCGACGATCTGTCATGGCTACTACTAAAAGATCAATGAAAGCCCCAATAGTGACAGACAGAGTCACAAGAAGCAGTGCACAAGTAAACGTCTCTCAACTGATACATAATGCACTAGCCTCGACTACAATTGATGGCGATCCGCGCTCATACATGGAAGCGATGCTTAGCCCACTCAAGAAACGATGGCAAGCCGCGATCATAGAGGAGAGCAACTCTATCATACGAAACGAGACCTTCTCACCAGTCAACTTACAAGAACTACAAAACGATTTCGGAGCAAAGCCAATCGGATCGAATTGCGTTTTCAAGACTCAATGAACTCTTGACAGCTCAACGCGGTACAAAGCCAGGCTTGGATTCAAAGGATATGAACAAATGGACTATGGAGAAACATACGCACCGGTTGGCAAACTCACTACGTTTCGACTGGTAATAAGCATTGCAGCGCAAATCAACTGGAACATTGATCACCGTGATGTGGTCACTGCAATGCTTAACCCTGACGTTGACGATGTTGCCCTGCTCATGGAGCTACCGGAGGGCTGGCCCCACATTGTGGGTCTTATGGAAGACTGTCCTGAGGGGGCAGCCTTGAGAGTCAGAGTCTTCCAGCTGCGAAAAGCACTTTACGGCCTTAAGCAGGCGCGACATCTCTGGTACCGTCATATTAACGCTGTTCTCCTATCCCTAGATGTCGTCCAATCTGAGGTTGATCCAAATCTCTGTATACGAAACGGGAGCGGTATTTTCCTACTTCTCGACGTTGACGATATGCTCTTGACCTACCCACAACAAGCAACAAAAGAGGCCGAAGAGATCAAGACAGCTCTCGCTGCCACTTACAAGCTCACCAATCTCGGCACTGCTCAACAATTCCTCGGAATTGAGATCTACCGAAACGAGAATGGCACGATCAGTCTTGGCCATGGACGGTTCATCAATTCAGTGCTTAAACGCTTCCATATGGAGAAGGCTTATAATCCCACACCTCCACTAGATGACAAGATTAAGTTGGATCTTTTGAATGAGACCGAGGGAGAAGCTGATCCCAGAGAATAACAAGCAATCGCGGGATCTCTCATGTATGTCGCGCCCGCCACATGACCGGATACATTATTAGCAGTGGCAGCACTTAGTCGTTACAACTCGAAACCTTTCATAAGTCATTGGACTGCCGCAAAGCGAGTACTATGATATCTCAAGGCCACGAGAGACTACCAATTACGCTATGATCTACATGACCGCAACATCACGGGATACACAGACTCCGAATAGTCCAACGACAGCACCGATCAAAAATCCCAGGGAGACCACATATTCAATTCGAATGGCACGATGTCTTGGCAGTCTCGGATGCAGGACATAGTAGCCATGTCGATACTAGAAGCGGAGTATATCGCATGCTCAGAGGTCTCTAGAGAGGGCAAATGGTTATTGCAGTTATGCAAAGATATCAAACACAATTGAAACAACAAAAACAACAAAAACAACAAAAACAACAAAAACCGTTGACTAAGGGATTTGGCCCGCAGGCCATTGGGACTAAGATATGCACGAGACTTAGCAGGCTTGGTATGGAGACTATTTCCCCGCCAGCCTCGGGCTTGGTGGGGAAGCTATTTCTCCGCCGTCCTCGGGCTTGGTGCGGAAGCCATTACCCCACCAGCCTCTGGTCTGATTAGTGCTTTCTCTTGTTGATTTGCTGTTAGTGATTGAGAAGATTTCTTTCCCATATATTTGCCTGTCGTTCTCTCTCTCTCTTTGTTCGATAGACAATCACTTTGGTACGACAGTCAATTCAATATCTCTATTCGTACTCGATTGAGCTCAACAGGTTATGAGCCTGGCGCTTTCAGTTCTTTTGGAATCAACATCTATTAGTTTTATCATTCCTGAAGCGCCGCCAGCTATTAAAGTCTCGTAATTTGACCTTGTCCTTTTGGAGCCCAGCACTTTGAGTTCTGCTGGAATCGATGCCTACTATTAGTATTTGTTTGTCATCTCTCCTCTGCCTTGTGTTTCGGTGGATCGAGTGGACCTCTCTTAGTACTTGTTTGTCGTCTCTCCTCTGCCTTGTGTTTCAGTGGATCGAGTCGACCTCTCTTAATACTTGGTTGTCGTCTCTCCGCTGTCTTGTGTTTCAGTGTATCGAGTCGACCTCTCTTAGTATGATCTTTTGGATCCCGCCACTTTGAGTTCTGCCGGAATCAATCCCTACTATTAGTATTTGTTTGTCATCTCTCATCTGCCTTGTGTTTCAGTGGATCGAGTCGACCTCTCTTAGTATGTCCTTTTGCAGCCCACCACTTTGAGTTCTGCCAGAATCGACGCCAACTATTAGTATTTGTTTGTCGTCTCTCCTCTGCCTTGTGTTTCAGTGGATCCAGTTGACCTCTCTTAGTATATGCTGTTGGAGCCCACCACTTTGAGTTCTGCCGGAATCGACACCTACTATTAATATTTGTTTGTCGTCTCTCCTCTGCCTTGTATTTTAGTGGATCGAGTCGACCTCTCTTAGTATGTTCTTTTGGAGCACGCCACATTGCGTTCTGCCGGAATCGACGCCTACTATTAGTATTTGTTTGGCGTTTCTCCTCTGCCTTGTGTTTCAGTTGATCGAGTCGACCTCCCTTAGAACTTGTATATTGTTTCTCCTCTGCTTGTGTTGTAGCGGATCGAATCGACGCCTAATAGTAGTACCTTTATTGTTTCTGAATCTCCGCCGCCTCCTAAAGCATCGATCATTGTCCACGAGCATTGGGTTGACTGTGTGTCCCCTCTTGATTGGGTTTACTCTGTGCCCTGCATTGCTTGAGTCGACTGGGTGTCCTCTACCTTCCTTGGGTTGACTCTATGTCCCCTACATTTCTTGAGTCGACTGCGTGTCCTCTACCTTCCTTGGGTTGACTCTATGTCCCCTACATTTCTTGAGTCGACTGCGTGTCCTCTATCTTCATTGGGTTGACTCCGTGTCCCCTACATTTCTTGAGTTGACTGCGTGTCCTCTACCTTCCTTGGGTTGACTCCGTCTCCCCTACATTTCTTGAGTCGACTGCATGTCCTCTACCTGCATTGGGTTGACTGCGTGTCCCCTCTCTTTCTTGCGTCGACTGCGTGTCTTCTACCTTCCCTGGGTGGACTTCGTGCCCCTACCTTCTTCCGTTGGCTTTGTGTCGACTACCTCTCTTTGTACTGACACCACATCAGCTGCCTCTCCTCCTGCGGACTACACGATAACTGCACCTGGAAGCCTCGAGCACCTCCAAAGTCTCGAGTACCATGCAACCTAGAACAGCGTGTCTACCATCTCCCGTTGTATCGACTACTGCACCTTCCACGATCTCTGTGTCGACTACTCATTTGTCTCGACTACCTCTCCTCGCGTCGACTACTTGTTGATGCCAACTACTCCTTATAACATCATCTTCTTGGAAAGCAGTGTGCTGTTCAAAATATCTTCAAGGAGCAGGTTATGGACCGCAGATACTTGGGCAATTTGGCCGACGCTCAGTTATGGGATTAGGGACAGTGGACCCCAAGAGACTGGCGGTGGCAATTTTGGCCATGCATCCCCAAAGTCTAGACTCCTCATGGAGAGGAATAGGAAGCTCCATTGTGAGCCATACATTGCGTACCATCCACCCTACAACTTAGAGAGTGACAGCGACTTATGACCTTCAGGATATGTGCATGGATTTTGACTTGGAGAGATTGTGAAGGATATGGGATTTGGGCAGGACTTTGTTGGATTTGTATGTGTGCTTTGGGTTTGGATTTGGTCTTGGGGGAGTGTTTCTGTGTTAGGGTTCAGGTCTTTCCCTATCTTTTTTGCTCTTTTGTCAACAGGTTATTTGGGACTTGGAGGATTTCAGGGCCTTCGTTTGTTTTCTCTTCTCTTCCGCCCTTTCTAATTGGTTTGTCCACTTTGTTCGGAACGCCTTGGGCCAAAGGGGGAGTGTTGACTGAGGGATTTGGCCCGCAGGCCATTGGGACTAAGATATGCATGAGAGTTGGCGGGGTTGGTACGGAGACTATTTCCCTGCCAGCCTCAGGCTTGGGACGGAGACTCTTTCTCCACCATCCTCGGGCTTGCTGCTGAAGCGATTTCTCCGCCATCCTCGGGCTTGGTGGGGAAGCCATATCCCCATGAGCCTCTGGTCTGATTAGTGCCTTCTCTTGTTGATTTGCTCTTCGTGATTGAGATGATTTCTTTCCCATAGATTTGCCTGTCTTTCTCTCTCTCTCTTTGCTCAATAGGCAATCACATTTGTATGATAGTCAATTCAATATCTCTATTGGTATTCGATTGAGCTCAACAAAAACAACAAAAACATCAAAAACAACAAAAACAACAAAAACAACAAAAACTACAAAAACTACAAAAACTACAAAACCAAGCCTCTCCCTATTCTCTGCGATAATGAAGCCGCACTTGCAGATATCTCCAATGGACTCATCAAGTCTCAAAAAACACATATTGATGTTTGCTATCAAAACAGTTGAAATCTGCACGAACGAGGTATAGTCAATTACTCCTTGATATCGACACATGAGAATGTGGCAGATATCTTGACAGAAGCATTGGGAAGACAGAAGCAAGATACATTCATGAAAGCCATGGGCTTATGGCAGAAGGCACTGATCCCAAAATTTTTTGCATTTGGATTTCTTATGTAAGGGATGGCCATCCCATATCAGGCTACAGACTGCACTCTTTCCCTGCCTGCCACAGCCAATTGGAGGAGGGTTTTAATGAGGCACTGGAGATTTCATTTTATGGATGTCTGGCATAATGTTTGGCACAATGTTTGTATAGTTTGTTTTCTTGCTCCATGGAGCATAGCAAGAGGGGGAAGTACATCAACAAAATTTATTGTAGTCTCTGGGAGCCTCCAGAAGTTTCTGAGAGGATGTGGAGTGTAAACTTAGATGCGTCAATTTCAGGAGAGTATCAGACGGTAGGAGGATATTCCGGCAGGCCTTCAGAGTCACTGAAATCTTTGATGACTGGTTCAGGAGTACCATGGAAGTGATTGTGATAAGTTTGGGAACACCTCGGAGCGCTGGAGAGAACTTTGGGTGCACCTAGGAGCACCTGGGAGTGCCGGCGACAAGTCTAGCAGCGCCGGCGACAAGTCTAGCAGCGCCGGCGACAAGTGTAGGAGCGCCGGCGACAAGTCTAGGAGCGCCGGCGATAAGTCACGGAGCGCTGGCAACAAGTCTGGCAGCACCGATGACAAGCCTGGGAGCGCCGACGACAAGTCTGGGAGTGCTGACGACAAGCCTTGGAGCGCCGGCGACATGTCTGGGAGTACCTCGAATCACAGTTGAGCGGTCTGGGAAAAACATCTTCTTTGGGATTGCTGCAGGTGCACCAGGAAATCATAGCTACTACTTATTGTTCAACGATTATTAAAACTCATGTATTCACTTTGTATTCGCATCAATGTATCTATATAGCTACCCATCTACACACGGTATATCTGGACAGGCTGCAGGCAGTGCTTTAGACCAATTCGAGGTGCACCTGAAATTGACAATCGAGTGAACTCAGAGATACACTCCGAGGCTGTGATCGAGCAAGTTTGGAAATGCACTTGGAGGTGGCAATCGTGCGAACTTGGAGGCGGCAATCGTGTGAGTTTATAGATACACTTGGAGGCTGTAATCGTGCGAGTTTGGACATGCACTTGGAGGCCGTAATCGAGCGAGTTTGGAGATACACTTGGAGGCCGTGATCGAGTGAGTGTGGAGAGAGACTTGGAGGCCATGATCGTGCGAACTTGGAGGCCGTAATCGAGCGAGTTTGGACGAGTACTTGGAGGCAGTCAATGGACGGCGCCCCAGGTGCTGAGACTCATCAGTTAGTTCACTTGCAACGGTGGGAATGTGACAATGTGACTTTACCTTTGAGTTGTCATGGAGAGCTGGCTGATGGCGGTCGATCATGAGGGAGGCACGCCGGAAGCTGAAGCTACCTTCAGAGGTCAACTCAAGATCATGAGAATGAAAGGAAGACAAAAATTCTTACGTAGATGCTGTACTCGGTGTGTGCTGAACTCGGTGTAAACTGATGATTATGACATAGAGAGATAGAGAGGGATGACTTAACTTTGTGTTCTTTGATGATGGTAGAGTTGTGGACAAGAAAGAGAGAGATGGGCTGAAGAGGAGAACAAGGTAGAGGATACGAGCGGATATGAGAAATGAGGGGTACGATTTGCCTGATTCGGTTGGGAATACCCCGTATCGGTGTTATTACATGCCGGATCCGGACTCGTACCTGCCGTATCAGGCATGATAAATTGACTTGCACATGAAATTCTCTTAAGTCCCAGTTTCTCATGATGATTTGTCCCATCTCCTCTCGTCTCTCTCTCTTTCTCATCCTCAACTTTACCATCACCTAAGAACACGAAGTTAAGTCATCTCTCTCTATCTCTCCATGCCATCATTAAGAGTTCACACCGAGTACAGCATTCGCCGAGTACAGCATACATCAAGTACAGCATACACTGAGTACACCGCATACTGCATCATCCCAACACCGACTGTCTCCCGCTCCCAGCCAGTCTCTCATCTCTCGGCAGATCATGTTGTAGTCAATTGTCTACATTCCCACAATTACGAGTTAACCCATGACTAGAGTCTCGGCACCCGGCGCGCCGTCCGTCGACCGCCTCCATGTACTCGTCCAATCTCGCTCGGTTACGGCCTCCAAATGCATCTCCAAACTCGCCCGATCACGATCCCGGAATGCATCTCTAAGTTCACTCGATCACGTCATTGAAGTGTATCTCCAAACTCGCTCGATCACACCCTCCAAGTGAATCTCCAAATTCGCACAATTACGGCCTCCAAGTTCGCACAATCGCGGCCTTCCAAGTGCATCTCCAAACTCGTTCAATCACGGCCTCAGAGTGCATCTCCAAACTCACTCGATTACGGCCTCCAAGTACATCTCCAAATTCGCTCCATCACAGCCTCCAAGTGTATCTTCAAACTCGCTCGATTACGGCCTCCAAGTTTGCACGATCACGGCCTCCAAGTTCGTCTGCAAATTGTCTCTATCGCAGCCTCCAATTGTATCTCCAAACTCGCTCGATTACGGCCTCCAAGTTCGCACGATCACAGGCTTCAAGTGCATCACCAAATTCGCACGATCACGGCCTCAGAGTGCATCTCCAACCTTGCACAATTATGGCCTTCAAGTTCGCAAGATCACAGCCTCGAAGTGCATCCCCCAACTCGCTCGATCACAGCCTCTGAGTGCATCTCTAAGTTCACTCGATTACGTTGTGGTGAAACGCTGGAGCTCGAAGGTAGACAGCGCATCATCAACACTCGGCTGCACCTCGCGTGGCATCCGAAGGGCAACAGTGGGTGAGACGTAGAGCTGGGAAAGATAGAGTGTGTATTTCGTATAATGAGATGACATTTATCCACACCAGAGTCTTCCAAATATATACTTCCTGTCGCTGAGCCCATCTCCGTTCTCCCAGTATCTCCGTATGTGTATATATAGAGAGACTTAGAGAATGCATCCTATATTATAATGTAGCAAATCTTGTGACTGTAACAGACGAATATGATAGATGAAATGCCTTGTGGTTGTGGACCGCTAAGAACCACTGGTGTCAGAATATGGCATCAAGTCTCCTGCAGAGCTTGTGCCGAGGTCTCAGCTGCGCTTGAAGTCTCCTGCAGTGCTGTGCTCAGGTCTCGGCTGCTCTCGAAGTCTCCTGCAGACCTGCACAGAGGTCTCAGCAGCTCCAAAATTTGACTATTCTAATAGTCAAATCTCATAGCATCCTGAATGCACCTCCATAACTGCAGGTGCTTTCAGGAGCACCTGAGAATGCTCTTGCAGAGTCTGAGAGCACTTTGCAAAGCTCCAGGGGGGGCTGGGAGCATGTGGAAGTACTTAGAAGCACTGGTGAAAGCTACCGAAGTGTCTGGGAGGTTTGCATATGGCTTCCGGACCGAATTTCCGTTTGCTGATGTATTACTATATGATCTGTAAGGAAGTCACCTGTACTGAGATCGTCATATCGACTCACAGGTTATGCACTCATAGTCATAGACTCATCCACAAGTCTTCACTCGCCACCACTGGGATTTGCAATCGTCAGCTTCCATGGACTTTCATGGTGTTCCAGGCTCTCATGTGTATAAAGGCAGAGCTTCTCCTTCGATAGTAGAATAGACTTCATCAGATTGACATTGGTAACAGTAGCTGTTACTTTGGATGGTTCCGTGACTTCTTGATTGAGTTGATAGGTTCTTGCTATTTCGAGGGCGAAAGCCTCATATATATACAATCTCCCATATGCATATAATTATGCTCTGAGACGCATAACCCTCATCCTGATGCATTTCCTAATACAGCCACCATCCTCATACAGGTCTTCCTACTCATACAAGACCTCAGACAGTGCTGAGACTCACGATCCAAGTACACATGCAACACTAGCAACTCCAACTCCACTTCTCAGTGCAACCCCCTGACAGCTCCAAGCTGTAAGCCGATTGGCCTGCAGTGGACTTGACCTTGTCACTCGACAAGCACCATCATCCCTTAAGCTGCAGGCTCTTGTAGCACAGCTGGGATGGTCAGCTCAGGGTGCCCTTGCAGATACGGAATTGGGAAAGGAAATGCTGAGAACACTTCGCTCAGAAGCCAAGGACACCAATGTAGCAGCAGCACAGGACCACTGGCACCATGGTAAAACTTATGTATATACAGCTGAAGATGTGGTTCAGCTCAGAGTAGCAAGAGAGAGGCTAGACAGAGAAAAAGTAACCAAAGCCAAAATGCACCCAGATAAGGCTGCAGCAATGGTAGTATCACCTGGAGAGGGGTCAAAGAGCTGTAAACATGTGGAAAAGAAGATCATAGGTTCAATGAAGGCACCTGGAATTGTGCTTAGTGATTGGGAGAATGAGGAAGGAGATATGGTGGGTGGAGTAGGGTAGAATGAGGAGGAGAATAGGGCCCAGGGGGGAGGAGGACTCTGTTGTATATATTGGTGATATGCTGGATCTAGAGGATGCTATGGAGTATGGAAAAGTGTGAGAAGGGGTTAGTAGTCAACTCCCACTATTGACTAGGTCAGGGAGAGTGGTTAAGATAGGTCATTTGGGTTAATAAATCCCACCTGCAGGTGGTTAGTTTCCCAGGCATTGGCGACCAACAGATAAAATAAGTTAGACATTTAATAAATTTGAATCTGCCATTGCAGTAGGAATTGAATGCAGAGTAATTCTACTACAGAGACTGTCAAAAGTTATGGTATAGTCAAGTAGATACCTGTTTCTTGAATAATGACTCTAGTGCTACAAGCAAAAAAAAGTCAGACCTGTAAGCTATTGCATGCATATTTGTAATGTTGTATACAGAGACAGATTGAAAATACTGACCGTTTAGAATTCAATTTAGGAACAACACAGTGGAGTTCATTGCTGTTTAGCTTACTGAGTGCTTATAGAAACTGTTGTTATTACTAGGGAACTCATTGTTGGAGGCAGACACTTTATCATCACTACTGTTTTTGCTCTTCAAGACTGCCGATGATGTGAGTATGAGTTGACACAGTTCCATTTGACTTAGAGTAGCCTCAATGGAAGACGAAAAATTGTTGACACTCAGTTGATGCTGATTTTGAGAACTTAGTAGCAGTATCATAACTGGCGTTTCTCGTCATAAAGGTGGCTAATACGATAATTATGGGATAATGACATTGTGCAGTATTAGGAGTATTCATGATGTAGGACAATAAGCATTGATACTTAGTTGACACACTTTTTCAGAAGGTGGTAGTGATATTGTCCATAGCATTTTTGCCAAAACAGCTGGCCAATACTCTAATTATGGATTGAAGATATTGCATTGCCCTTGGATTATCCAAGATGCAAGATCAGAAATCATTGAGGCACCATAAAGTTCATTTTGAGGATGTGACAGCAATATCATGAAAACAATTGTTGCTCATGAAGGAAGTCTATTCTTCGATTATATCTTAATGTAATTGCACAGTACAATGAATATTCAATATGCAAAAAAAAAAATCATTGACCATCCATTGACACTCATTTTTATGAGATAGTAGCAATGTCCTCACAATCATTTTTGGCCATAAAGAATGCCAAAACATTGATTATATGTCACAGTAACAAAGTTATAATTGTATTATCAGACTTACAAGACCAAAAATTGATGACATGTCACTGACACTCATTTGTAGAATGGGGCAATGAGCATGTCCAGTTGCAGTTTACATATACAAATGGCTGATAAAATCACTTTTGAAGGATGTGCCTGTGCATCACTTTGATTGTGGAATATATAAGACTTAAAATTGTTGACACTCCATTGACACTCAACTTAATGTCATACTAACAGTTATTGGATGCTCACCAATTGTATGCAAAAATGCATATAGTTATTATTGGCAGACAATGTATTATTTCTATGTATAATCATTTCCATCCAAAAGCCTTAGGGCCGTTCAACTTCTGGTTAACCATATGACACATTATATGAGCAATACATCACTTAAGCATATCAGTTTCCAGTCCTTTCAGCCAGCGATTAACCCCATGTAGATCCATATACTAGTTTCTCATATATATAGCCCAGGTTCCACACCATTTGTCATGAAGCTCATTCTGCTTGATCATAATGACCTATCATAAAAAACCATCAAGATCACGACCATGTGCCCATGGTCGGTGCAGCAAGTGATGCAGCTCGATATGTGAATGAATGCGACATAATGGCTGTCAGTCATCCCTGTTAAGATATAATGGGCTTTATCTGATCCATGTATGTTGGGTATGATATTTCTGACCTAACTATTGGTACTGAATTTTGTCTCTAGTTTCATTTGAGCTTTCTGACTTAACAGTAACAGATACAATAATATCAAGTTCATTGATCATCTATCTATGTGATTTGGGGTCTAGAACATTCCCCCCCGCCATCAAACATTTTCACATGCAAGGACGCCTTATCCCGTCTCACAATATCATCACAAAATTCAAGCCAAGATGACACTTAGCAAATTAGGTACATGAATTGCATTTCAAAGTGTTACATCATCAAAATCAGCTATTTGTTAATTTTTTCCCCCAGTGATGCAGGAGCTGTCACCATGTCTTCTTCTGAATCCAATTTCTATAATGTAATTAGCTAGGGATGCTATATTCAGGGGTAAAAGCGAATGGGTTTAACAGGCAATAATGCCTTAATTCGTGACTAATTCAGTGTTGCGACAAGCGGAAGGCACACAATGCATCTGTGTGACTGAGGTTGCCCAGAACCAATCCTCATATGACTCCATCCTGGTCGATAAGTCATTTGCAGCATTTGCGACTTTTCCTGAGTAGGATCAAGATTCACCCTTGGCTAACTGGATGGTTTTGGAATTGATGTACCCGTATCTTCTTCCCTCCATGGTTTACCTACTGCTGGGATATTCAATTCAATTCTCCCATGAGTCTTATCTCTCTAACTGAAGTTGTTTGGCATGGCTTCCCATTCTGGTTGCGTCAATGAGTCACACTATGTCAGCATTTGCCGACTCATCTCCATGGGATAGTATATGACTTTGGAGATTGTGACCATCACCCATCCAGGTTCATCAACTTCGCTTAGCTTGCCCAGCTCTGGATCTTCATCATTATCATTCTTGTCTTCCACATCCTTTCCATCATTGCAACATGCAAGATTACTTAGACTATCTCTGATGGCATTCAACATTACCTCACATCTATTTTTGGGCTTTCTGGTTGTCAATCCCACCTTTTCAACATTTCTCATATCATCCTACTCCTGCATAATCGCTGTCCATGCATCTTGTACTTGCTTTATTACCACAGCGGTCTCCCTCTCAACATAACACTCCATACATTTCTGTTTCTCTTTGTTGCTCACAATGAATGTTGCTCATTGTCTTTTGGCCATAAGGTTCATTTTGGATCGCATGCTGCGCAATGCACCAAGGGCTTGGACTTGTGCTCCGTCCCAGCCACTCTTGCGTTCCTTCACTTGAAGACATTATCCTGTGGTGTAATAAATTTATCTACCATATTTGCCCACTGGTAGAGGCAAAAACTTCTTTTTCCGAGCATTCACCAGTGTATTTTGGGTTGAATTTGTTGATTGCCAAGATGTTGGATGTTGCAACATATAGACCACATGGAAGGAAGCTGTGTCTTGTATGTCAAGGTTCGTACAATTAATCGACTTGAAAAATGCAAAATCGGCATTATAACCATCTCTACATTGGAAATGGCAACGCTAACTGTAGAACACTAACATAATGTTAGCATCTGTTTCGTTTCAAGATCCAGGGGATTTCATGAGACAACAATCAGCAGACATTGTTTCCATCAAGGAATGTGCGATATATATCTCCCAAACATGAAATTGTCGTGGTGGTTCAAATCTCCTTATCCCCGTTGACAATCACACAACATTTGACTGACCTGGTGCACATTGCAGGACGGTTGGAAACTGGTACTACTTGTCTCTATATACACCAGGATTCATCTGGCCAAGAACCTGCAAGTTGGCTGTTACTTATTTCATTTCAAGTTGATGTTAACTATACATTCCTCAGGACTTCCTACATCTTTTTTTGTCATCCTCCTCAGTACTTTGCACTTCATTCAATTCGCATGTTGCTTTTGATTTCGAAACCAGAACATCCTGACTCCTGAGTCACTTCAGGATGGTGCAAGTTGATCCAAATTGAGAAGAACAATGTGCCCTTAATTCAATAGGCTATCTACTGAGACACAACTACAGTGCAGACACCAGTTGATCCACTGTAACACTGTCTATGCAGCCACTGAAAATCTGGCCTACGACTCTTATTGAAAAGTGGTTAGTGAAACTGGTACCAGGAAGAATAAAATGCAGTACACAAATGTATATTAGTTTGTCCATATCGAGGTAGGCAGCCATTAACTAACAATATATTATACAGTTGGTGAAGGTAGAGTGCATTGTGATGAATTTTTAGCAGCCCATAATGGGAAACCTCCATGGTTAACCCAGCCATTTGTCCCCACAGTGTGCAAAATCAACCATCATGATGTTGTTAGCTGTGGGATTTTTGCACTTGAATTTCATGATTAACATCTCTCAGCATGGACAAAACAGGTTATAACCACCTTAGAGCATGCTACGGAAGAATAATAGTTGAGGTAAAAGCCAAATTTCATATGCAGACTCAGCAACTAATTTCTTGTAGGTTTTCAACATGTCTATGAGTATGGCAAGGCAAAGAGGTTGGGTACAGCCACATCAGTCTGACATGCACCTTGCGTTGTATATGGCCTAAATGGCCAAATGAGGGTTTTTACATGCCGTAATGGAGGAAATGTAATACCTGATCATAAAGCCTCACACCAAAGCCCAAGAAGAGAAGCAGCAGGGTGTTTAGTTTCTTGGGCATTGAAATGTTGTGGCAGCAATGATAAGACACCGAGCAATATTTCATGACAATCAAATGGACAGCTGCCTTCCTTGCAAATGTAACACATGACAGAATTTGCAGATATGCTGGAGATGGAATGGCACGAGTGCACCTCAACCAGAGCAACTCAGGCACCGGACACTAGTGCCAACACCACGACCGCCTGGAACACAACCAGTGTTCGAAACGGGCCGGGCTGGGCCGGCCCTGGCGTCTTGAGGCCCGGCCTGCGGGCTTCATATCAAGCCTGGCCGGCCGCCCTTAGTGCGGGCTTTTCAGGAGAGAAGCCTGGACGGCCCAGTAGCCCTTGCGGGCCGAGTGATTAGTTGTGATTCACCCCCGGGGGTGGCTCACACACATTGAAAATGTCATAGAGCCAAGGTATCATTACTGGCTATGCTATAAATTGGAGATGTCAAACACACACTAAAAGAGAATACATGGACTGGAAGGATTGACAGATAAGGGCCTAGGTCTGAAGTCATCGGCTATGGGGTTGTGGGGATCATGACCATTTCAAGAAGACAAAGTATACCTCACAATCCTGTCCTCATCGTTTTGTTTTACAACTTCTCTGGCTGCCTTTCCAATGCCCGAAGCATCTCCTCCAGCTTCCTGACCTTATTTGACTTCACAATGCCGGCTTTTTCCCAAGACTTCATACATTCAACTGCACAAATCACATCATCCCCCAAGCAATTTTGGCGATCTGAGATAAGCATCTTCGAACTACTGAATCCCCGTTCAACCTCAGCGGACATGGCAGGTACAGAATGAATGGTGAGTGCCATCCTAGCAATCTGGGACCAGCGAGGGATGTTCAGGCGAGCCTGCCAGAAGGCAATGAGATCTGGAATCTCATCTTCAGCTGGTGAGTCTTGAAACTGGAAGAAAGCCCATACAGCCTGCGGGCTTTGACAAAGCCCCCAGGCTTTTAATTAAAAAGTCCAAGGCCTCGTGGGCTTTGAGATTACCGGCCCGGCCCGGCCGCCTCAAAGCCCGCCCGAAAGCCCTCGGGCTGGCCGGGCCCGTTTCGAACACTGAATCTGCTGCCCGCTTCCCATCGATTGTGGGCGTATGTGTACGCACTCGGTCCGGGGCTGATGGTGATGATGGCGATGGCGATGGCGATGGCGATGATGATGGTGTTGGTGATGGTGATCAGTGTACCAGAAGTACTTAGACAAGTAGGTTGGGTACATTAACGTCAGCGTCAAAGCATCCACAGACTTAGAGCCTTCTGTTAGCCAAAGCTTCCACAAACTCAGAGTTTTCCATCGGCCAAAAGCTTCCCGTGGAACACTCTACTCCTCCCGAAGCGCGGCTCTCTCAAGCAGGCTCTCAAGCAGGCTCCCAAGCGCCAGCGGGCTCTCAAGCAGACTCTCAGCGATAATGTACAGTAGCGGTATAACAGCGAAGACTCCAGGCAGGTATAGGACCATCTCCGGCCCCCAGCCGTATATAGTTCCATAGCCCCACGCGCACATCTCTATGAATCGACTATAGATGACTATAGGCTGCGCGTCGCGCAGGGGTCCATGGGAAGCTTGCTATGAGCTGCGCGTGTGCGCGTAGCGCAGCCTATCGTCGATTTGCACATTTGCCGATGATCCTCTAATCAATGAAATTCCTCATCAAGATCGAGATAACCAGCATTACTGCCAAACCTTTTGAAGCACCATGGAATATGATTCTAATATTCCCCACTGGCATTGGGTACCACTCAGCGAGATTGGAAACAGACTCAATTCCCGCTTGGTGATTCTTCATCACTTAATATGCAACAGATGTTGGCACTGTTAAAAACACTGATTATCATAGGTTAGCGCCTAATATTTATGGTGTATTATCATCTAATGAGCAGAACATATGTTGCCAATGAGATCATTATGTAGGCATTCCATTACTCATGATAAGCCAAATATCAACTCAATCTCAAGGTACGGATCTACACGTGATATCTACAATATATTATAACTGTAAGTGGTTTATTGTAGCGTCCAGGCAGCATATAAAATTCATTTAGCAGCCTTTTTTTCCCCTTGATATTGTAATGTAGCATAGACACCAGTAACAGTGGAGAATCAGAGTAACTAACCTGGTGTACTCCGGCGGTAACAGTAAACTGCGCTATTGGATACACCCGTTATATGGTATCTGGCTGAATACATATTAAGTATATTTTATGCGCCGCGCGTTTATCTAGTTTCTATTGTCGCGGCTAGATAGTTTTCTAGGTGCGAGTAATGTGGAGTTATATACGGTGTCACTGATCGCCCGGCATGCCGCTGCATAATCTACTAAATCACAATTTCAAACAATATATCTTCACCTGCTAGCTTACCGTTACCCAATAACATTTTACCATGAGTTTTCAGCAAGCAACGATTTAAAAGCACGATAGAAACATACGAACAGATTGGGTATGCTCTATTCACGGAACAGCCCTATCCGTGGATGGGGTAGCGTTCGATGTGATCCCTGAATGAGGTACACGGACACCACCACTACCCCTATCCGCTATCACCTACTTTCCAGCTTGAACTCAATGTGAAAAAAAAGAAAAATAGTGATGCTAATGGTAATGGTGGCAGCGATGATCTGATTTGTAGCAAAACTACGAAAAAGAAAACTTTATTTTATGGTGATGGGGATGGTGATGGAGCATTAACTTGAATATGTAGTAGTGACGAGCCACACAAGTTGTTGCAATAGTACTTGGGGGAGAACCTGTGTGTAGATTCTATGATACAGTGGAGGGAAGCAGAGAAGGAGAGAAGGAGAAAGACTCGATTTATATACAGAGAATCATGAGAGAAAACTTTGATGCTTCGCCACCCTTTGCCACTCTGAGTCACTTGCCACCGGATATGCATCACAAGTGTTACTATATGATCTGAAGGGAAGTCACCGATACTGAGATCGCCGAATTGACTCACAGTCGTAAACTCATCCACGAGTTTTCACTCGCCACCGCCACTGGTATTTGCAATCATGAGCTTCCATGGACTTCCATGGTGTTCCAGGCTTTCATATATATAAAGACAGAGCTTCTCCTTAGATAGTAGAATAGACTTCGTCCGCTTTCCATTCGTAACAAGTTTCTTTAACTGTGCGAGTGACAGGTGATGACGCTTACCCACACCATGTAACGTAAATCTCCATTGACCAATGTTCTTAAACTCTGCATATTTGGGCTCTACCTACCCATCCGGTACCAAGACCTATCCAACTGCATCCATTCTTGCCGAATTATCAGTAAATGGGGATCCATGGACTAAAAATAAAGAAAAACGGATGTTGAATACTACATATGGGGAATGTACTGCGACCACGGCACCATAACATATGCCCCTTCTGGAACCTTGCGAAGACTTAAGAACGACTCAACAACGATGGCCACCCGACTACCAACGAAAAGCGGGGCCATAATAACAGAAAACCACCAGTAAGGATATAGTATAGCTACCAATAGCGGCGGAACCTCTTTCCAAGCTTCGTCCCGAAAAATTAGGCGATCAAGGAGCATCTTCACCAGTTTGTCCCACCCTCCATCTGAACCGTCGAAAAAGCCCGAGGCGAACACCAACCATAGCGGTGCAGATACGCTCCCGGCCACGGTTATGATGCAGACAACCTTCCATACACAGCTTTCAATATCTGTAGGAAAGTCGAAATTCCAGGCTAGAAAATGGATTAAACCGTACGCTGCAATAACAAAAAACAGGATGCCAAATATCCCGGCTGACTCCCAAGGGCCGAAGTGACGGTCAACACAAGTAACGTTTGACGCGCGGGGTGACAATAGGTTTGTGGGTCGTCGGGAGTCGTTCTGAATGGCCTTCCGTAATTCATCGCCAGTCGGTCCGTCTACCATTGTTGGATCGCGCACCCTAACGGGCTTTTTAAACCAAAAACCATACATGACCAAAGCACAGAAAACATGGACTAGCGTATGAATTTCCAAAAGTGTAAGCGGCAAGCCTTTCACCTTGCGAGCGACTACCTAGATGTATGATTAGCATAGATTCGATCTTATCGAACACCTTGTAGAGCGAACCTGCACAACCATCCAAATAACCTGAAATATGACAAGACCTTTGGCAAGTACATCTGCCTTACTCTTATCATTGATTGTTTCCCGGTCAATTTTGAGGACGACACCCGCTTGAGAAAGAGCGAGGAGTCCTGAGCATGTTATTGTCATTCTAGACTTCATGAGTTGAGGCAGTTTGTCGGATTTAGGGAAATCCTTTGTGTTCACTGCAAAGCCTCCCATAACCGCATAATACCCATAGACCAGGGGGACCCGTTTGTTGGGCTGGGAATCCCATCTAGCAAACCATGAATCAGCGGCAGGGTATATTCGACGTATGACGGTACGTAGATTTGTAATCAGGCGACGAAAAATGGCACCGATGGTACGTCGTATACTGCGTTCGGGAGTCATATCGTTCCATTGTAGAGACGGATGATCCTTCAGCCACGATTCTAGTATACTGCATAATCGCCTTGCTTGAAGCCACTGAAAATAGGCGCACACCAGGACGACTTCGGGAGCGACAAGAGCTATCAGAGCCCACTTTGCCATACGCCGATAGTAACGATAGGAAAATCGACCTTCATCGCGTGCTGGTACGTTGAGGTGAATCGCATTATAGACACATAATAGAAGAGTAAGAAGGCAGCTATAGAGTGTACCTGGTCTCGGGTCAGATGAAACGAAAAAAGCGTCGGATCAGATACGAAATACCCCAAGTGCCTCTGTATCGAGGTTCCGGAACCCATGAAGGCGCGAAGTCTTTGTGAAGTGCGGTTTGATTTTTGACAGATGGGTGCCATCCATCAGCTCGGTCGACTGGAAACCCGAATGCTCCGTAGGTCAAACCGAGTATCAACTGGAGCCATAATTCAGCAGACATTATTCAACTGGTTATTTTGTGAAGTCCGAATGTGCTGGGAATCTGGTGATGGCGTGGATGGTACTTTAACTGAATGAAAACGATGAGATCGAGGCCACGTTAAAAGGCGGAAGTAATTTTCATACCATAGCACTCGAAATTACTCGCTTACATATGAGTGGTCAGAATGTTCGTGGCGCAGTGATTCATGAGGCTAAATCACTGGCCTTGTGTCAAACGCGAAAAAGCAACGGCAAACGCGTAGCAGAATATGATTCGTTTATTCCTATCAGCAAGTAAACCTAAGTGTTGGAGATACCACGAAGGTCAGAAAGGTCTCACTGTATATGGTGTGATATTTGTATCTCTTGTATCAATATTCAAATAGTACTATAAGTTGCCCATACTCGCCTCTGACTTGCCGAATTTCACTTTGCACGCCGCAAAACTCCTTGCGAAGACACATAGGCATCGGCCGACGTGGCCAGATAGTTCAGAAATAATCATAGCTCTATCAAATGGAAACCACGTGTCAAGTTTACATCTCGCCTTCAAGGATATAGAGCTCAAATATTTGTGTCCATCGAACACGTCTCAAAGTTTAAAACGTTGAACTATGGAAGGCACTACTATACAGTGTACCGTGTCTGAAACCTAGACAACCATTATGGTTTTATCATCAGAATTGAGCTAGGAACTAGAGGTGCTAATTCATTGCACTATAATCTTAAACAATTCAAGGATCCTGCAATTCTAAATATACACATGCTAAATCATACAGTCCGGTAGGACTATTGGTATTCCGTCTGGCACGAGTTGCTTCAAAGAGATAGATTTTTCATCCCCGGATTTTAGCCTTAGACCCATAGGCCATGGCAGTGCCATATAAGTTATGGCATGTCATTGTACCGGGTAGCGTCCTCTGGCCGTCAAGTGTAAGACCGCACGTACGAGAACGTGATATGACACTTCAGTTGTGGTAGGGACTAAGAAAAGTCAAATTAATTAATGAGAGCAGAACGCTCCTGCATATTGCCGCAATATATCTACGGCGATATAATAGCGGTAGAAGTGGAATTGTAAATGCAGCGGTGTGAACCGTTTAGGTATGGCGAAAAATGTACGACAAACGGCACAGATATAAACGCACTACAGGAACAGAACAAGCGTGAAGCATATGTTTGATAAAGAAATCATCATCGATATAGCTCTAATAGGAAATACGAAATAGAGAAAGGTGTGATGATGAGATAGTGGGGGTAGTGAGAGCGTATCTGGGAGAACTTCCTGTTTGCACTCCATTCTGTTGTGACTTTACTACCACAACATAATTGTGGCTATCTGACTGATGTGGCTATATCTCTGTGTAGAGATATATAAAGCATTACCCTCGCATATAGCCTGCTGAATTTTCAATCTTATAACTTCTTCTCCGGTAACCAAGTGTATCGGAAACTGTGTTCCCTCCCTCTTGATGCGGTAGTGGTATGGTCTTAGAGAAATTTTTGGAATAATTGTCGACCACAGTCGGCCCTTGACGAGTCTGTTTTTGAGAAATTTCGATCTAAATGTACACCAGCGCGATTCAATACTGAACTAACTCCTGCGTGCTTGAGTCTTATTTCGAAAGTCGTTCTGATGGGAGGGATAGTATTATATCGTAGTCGGAATAGCACATAGAGTAGATATAGCAATTGCGCAAGTACAGAATGAAATAGATGTGGAAAAGGGACCCTATTGTACAAACTGCAACTAGAAGCCCACCATGCAACGAATGCCACAACACTGAACGCTAGGCCAACGAATGATCCGAACCTTCATCCCAAAAAACAAATCGATCACATATCATGAGTATTCAGCTCCAATAATCGTCAGCACTTCCAATCGAATTTCCACATATCGTAAATCCGCATCCTGAGTCACTCTCCGCCAAATCTCTCGTCACTTCATCAGCGCAAACCACTTTGGCCTTGACCAGGCATGCTCCATTGTGAAACAGCTCAGGAAATATCAATAACTCCACAAGATCCACTGTTCTGCTCGCTCCACCGTCACTTTCACCACTACGGTATCGTCTGCGTACCATCCTCGCACCGTCAAACTTGAGGGCTCCTTGCGCAAGTTGCGGAAAGGAAACCGAGAAAGAACCACTGTACCTCGCGAATTGGTCGGAGAGATTTGTTGCCATCTGAAAGATATTTTGTAAATTGCTCCTGAGCTTTTTCTTCGATGTCGTGGGCGTAGCGATCTTAAGAACTGTAGTCCATAATCGGTTTAGTATTGTTTGCTCGTGATCATCATTGCGTGGTTCGGACGCTGCTCGTAAATATCAGAACTGAGACCAACATTTCTCAATATACATACCTTGTTGTTTCATCCATTCGCAGATGAAAAAACTCACCAAGCCTATGATAACGTACCGGCGTAGATTTTCGTGCTTCAATATCTCTCTTAGAGAATCCGGACGTAGGACAACTTGTTGAATTGGTTGCTCTAGATCTAGGTCTTGAGGAAGCTCTGATGGTGGGTTGCCGCCGTGCAAGAATTTACTGCTCCACATCCATATCATTGTATATAGCCGATGGAACTCGTCTGCGATTACGGGACTTTTTCTTGCGAGTATCTCTTCGACCGAAAGATGTTGAGAAGGCTTTCCCCGAAACCACCAAGGCCTGGATTTGCGCCATATATTCTGGGTCTATCAGTACATGTCATACCCGACCTTAATTCCTCTCCTCTTGGTAACTATGTTTCTACAGTGTTTGCACATGAATTGTACATGTGTCACTGCAAAAAGCATCATCTCTATTGGCCATACATAAGGTAAGCTGGGAGTACTAACCACTAGGAAGTCAATTATTCTATGTGTGTTCGCCATTTGATTGAGTCGTTGAATAGAGGCTATGCAGTACTTGTATCTGGATATGGTGGAGTTCGACCTTCAATAATCTGGCGGCAGGAGATGATATATCGTTCATCGGCATACCTTTTAATATCAGTCGACCAGTTAATCAATAATTTCTTTCGTCATTTGAGTAACACAGCCTGGACAAGTCGACGACTAGCGATAAAGGTACTCTAGCTCTTTGATAACCTGGGGCAGTGTACCTTCCGTTCCATAGGAACTAGAGTGAAATCGAACCAGAATAACAAAACTGAGCCTGCCACGATTGAATCTGCAAGATCCGTACAGGTATAAATATTTGTTCGTTTCTGAATTCAAACGACCTTCGCTGAACAAATGTGGGTGTTTGAGTTTTCGGACAGTAATAGGGTATCCAATCAATAAGAACCGAGGTAATTGTCGCCTGTCGGGACTTTTCGCATCATTTTGTGGTGGGTAACACCGCATTCCTACATTAGAGACAACTGACAACCAACAAGCCATATACACCAAACAGGCTTCAGAGTATGACCCAATCTCATGATGTTGTAATGCACAGGCATGCTGTCTGCTGTGAACTGGCAGTTGCAATGATATTATCAAGTAGAACTCAGGCAGAGCACATTCGATCAACGGTAGTTCCGCAAAGGTTCATTCCTTGTGATGGAGTCCTTAAGTGCGAAGGCCAACATTAAACTTCCTTAGATCATCCCTAGCTGTCAACATTTAGACTTGACGAAGAAGGTACCGCATGTAATGATGCTTCAGGCTAGAAATTGTGATTCCGGAGATAAGCGAGGAACGAGTTAAGTAAAGGGGTTTCCAAAGCGAATCTATATCACGTGTCAGAGTCGTCGCCGTTTTCACGCGTAACTTAAATCGCTGCACAACTGGTAGTTTCAACTACAAAACTGCGCCCCGGCAATGATATCCAACTCTTTTGGGTAAATTTTCAGACGGGCTAAGAGATGTCAGACATAATTTGTGGTTTGAATGCTTATTTACTCTTTTGGAACCATTTGAGATGCATGTGACATGCATGCGCTACCATTTGCGTACTTATTGTTAACAAACCAAGCGAAGTAACTCTAGAAGTATAGAACTGGATTTCAGTACTCCACGTGCACGCACGCACCAATTCAGAAGACTCGCTCTGATGTGATACAGAGCATCCGCCAGGTTGTTTTTTGTCGTGGAATCTGACAATCAAGATGAACAGATATGAAAATGGAGCTTTTGTCGGGTTGTTTGGATATTTTGCCCTGCTTCTAACATCTTTCTTCTTGCAGCTGCATATGGGGATGATGCATCTTAATACGTTTTCCCAAGACCGAGTACGGAAGAAGAAGTGATTGGCCTGATAAATTCAGTTACACGTTATTATCTCTATAATAAATGCTACCTCCTCATATGCGACGGTACAACAGACACCAGCAACTGCGGCAGATCATCGACATGGGTAGCTGTCATTCGCTGGATCTCTAGCGAGGCGTATTTTCCGGGTCAGTTCGTTGTCGCTGGTTTATCTAGTGGTATAAATCTCCAGCATAGTTCGTGCACCCAGCCAACCACATGATATGCACATTGGGTGTGTGGCGCCCTCCGGGCGTAGGGCACACTGCAATCAAATTTGTGATAGCCAATGACCAGTCATACCTAGGGTCCTATTGATATATCCGTTGGAGTGGAAAGACATGCAGCCAGCTTGACAAAAAAGCTCTGCCCAAGTATGATAAAGTGGGCGGATAATGAATTTTTCGATTACGGGGTGGTACTACTAAGGAGAAACTCTTTGACAATTGATTAAGTTCAGCAGTTGGCTTTTGTGCGCCGACGGGGGACAGGGTTTCTCAATGTAAACAAGAGCGCTTGGGGGAAGTTATTATCAGCCGTCAGGTTTTGCGACGTTTAGATGCTCTAGCTGGGGCTTTAGAGACTCCGTAAGATACGTTTCGGAAGATCCTAGATTCCGCTTTGCTATGCGGCATCCTTTATCGTGACATCCGGTGACTGTGCCATTGCCGTGTGGCAGGTAGTTTCCAATGTCCGACTCAAATCTGGATTGATTATTTTTAGATTTATGGGGCTGACCCCACCAACAGCCACAACACAGCCACCAGATATTTCATACGTGTCGATAAAGCATACCCTCATAGCCTTCATCACATCCTCCTTGCTCTACCTCTCTTACCTTAGAGTATGTCTCCCTATTTACTACACCCATCGATGTGAGCTCCAATCACCTATTGCGCCAGCAGCTTCTAGGCGCCCGCGATAGTTCATCTTGTTCTTCACATCTCCGGTGCCGAATCGACCGGACATCCGAGCTTCTCACCGCTACCCTTGAGACACGGGCTGCGCACGCGAAGGAAATCCTACACACGTCGTACGTTAGCATGGAGGCGATCTCAATGATGACGGTATCAAGGGATAGGATCGTTCATTGCAAGTAGTGGTGGGCGCCTAACCGGAGGTGTACAGAGTGAGCTGGTAAGACCGTGCAATGGCCGCGATCAGCAGCTGTGGTGATCCTGTAACTAACGTTGACCAGAAGATGTTAGCTACGCACGCATCTAGTCGGTATCAAATTTACCATGCGGTCGGACGTTCATCAACGACTCAGAACCTGATCCTCTCTCTAGCTGAGGCTTCGTTATTCTCGGGCACAAGCCAGCCACGGCTAGGATAATATAATCGCCCAAAACGTAACCAGAAGCAACCAGGAATGGTGTTGGCTATTAGTGACTACGAAGATGGCGACGAGGCCATAGGTGTTTAATGAGACCGTGAGAACCTCCGAGAGATGTCGACAATGACAAGAAAAAGTCGCGCGATACCCAATTGCACCCAGTCAAGCCCACTTCATCACAAGCACCAGCATGTGCTTCCTTCCAGTGGCCTTCAACACTAGAATGCTGTGGATACTACCTTCTCATGCCATACGCATACTCCGGTCTCTAACACAGCTTTTACCGTGATTATTATTTGCGACGCAAAATGTTGGCACGGAATTTGGCCCGATGGCTTGTGTGGCATTCGGCCTAAGGCTACGGGCATTCGGCCGGTGGCTTGCGGCCCCCATGGGCCGCCACCAGTCCCCCATGCCGAGGAGTAAGTCTAGCCCCGGCAGTGATGCTCGGCATCGGTCTCCGGATGTGATACTCGGCTTCGTTGAGTATGCTCTCTCCTTTCCCATATATCTATGCTTATCTCTCTCTCTCTCTTTGCTCTTTAGACAATCACTTTCGTACGATAGTCAATTTAATATCTCTATTCGTACTCGATTGATCTCAACACAAAAGAATGAAGAGAAGGAGCTGAGTGAGTATTAGAGAAAGTGGGAATTTACTAGTGGGGAATGAGGTCGGTGATGGGAAAGCAATTGGGGTTATCCCGTACGTATAATACAGAAGCAGAGTTTCTATAGGTCATTCTACATTAAATATATCTAATAATCAACTGCCGCACTCTAAAGCCAACATAAAGAAACTTGAATCTAACCAACGAAAGCAGCTATTATACATATGATACAGAATCCTTGCCGTTCATAATCCATTCTATTTGATGAACACCCTCAACCTAGCAAAGTTACCCCCGAACCTGATGAACAGCAAGAACGTCCACAACATACAATCCACAACGTGCCGGTGATACTTGTCATTGTTTCGAAAAAAAAAAGCATCCGCTGCGGGAATTTCGTTTAGTGTTATGTGTATTCGGTGAATGAGAATCTGTCCAGTCTGAGGAATCTAACGGTCAGTCTGGTGTTCTCAGTACCTCGAGCGTACTATCTAATCGACCCCTGAACTTGAACAGGCAAAATCTAATGCTCGTCGTCGCCATTGACAAACCTGGGGATTTAGATGTCTCTACTTGCCTTGATTCTGCGCAGCATTCAGACCGCTTCGCGACCTTGCGGTGGGGGCCTCGTTATGGCTTACTTCTTCTCTCTGCTGTTTTTTGCCGAAACACATACGAAAAAACGTTTCTATATCTACCTTCATCAGTTTAATCACTCAGTGTTGGGGGGCTGATAAAAGTACTGCATAGGGAAGATGACAGTTGATGAGGAAACGTACTAAGTATGAAGGATCGGAGTTATCTCAACGTTGTGAGTGTGGCGCCACACACCTGTTGTGGCCGTGGGTTTCTTGGGAGCAATGCACAGGTAGCAGATGGATAAGTGCGAGAATAAGTATGAGAACATGAGAAATAAAGACGCGACGGTGGGGAGGTGAGTGGTACGTGCAACGCAAGGGTCATGAACGCGATGGTTTAAATTATTGGGTTCATGCATCACTTTCTCAGATCTAACCGTTTGCTTTGGCGGGATCGAAATGCATTGGTCTGTGACACTCCGATTGCAGTTGAAACTGAGATGGCTGAGTAGTAAAGTGCACAGCCTAGTTATTACCTCTTCCGGGTTTTGGTAATGCCAGAAGCCCATTTGATGTCGGAGAAATGAATACTAAGAGCTATTGCTATTTTCAGCATGTAATTATTAATCATTATTATCTACATTGATGACAAATGTACTATCTGCGAACATGAAATGCTATTTTTCGAGAGCCGCTTTCTCTATAACTACAGGACTAGGTTTCATCGATCGCTTCTTTAGATGCTTTCTTTTGTCAGAAGGGGACGACGGGTAGCAGGAGTGGAGCTCCGCCATCTAGCCGGCCAGCCCGGAGGCGGAGGGGATTAAGGGGCTGTCATACTCTAAGTAGAGTAAATACAGTATGATTAAAACAAACAAAACTACAGGACTAGGGAATGTTAGGAGTTATCGGAATGTAGAAGACGTCAGATTGAAGCAGTTGACATTTTGGCGCATAATTTTCCGACCTTTTTGGGCTGGGTAAACTTGAACTAAGTGTGATGTATACAGTGGAGTAGATGGAGCCGTCCACAAAACAGTTGTAAATGATAATGGTGGGTGGTTGGACCGCAGCTCCTATTTGTTTGTTTCTTTTGGGTTACGAGAGATGAACTAAGCAAGGATAGTGAGATTTTAATATCCTACGCCTACAGATTAGATGCCATCATCGCAACTAGGCGTCCTTCGTACGATGGCGCAGCGGGTCAAGGTTCAAGGCTGTATTTAAAATTTGACCACCGATTTCGGCGACTAACGAATTTTTCGTAATAGAGAACCTGTTAGTCTGAGAATTGTACTATTATCACTTCGCATAACGTTTATATCTCGTAGTTTGGGTCGCTGTACTCGAGAGAGTAACCGGAGGACGGTGTTAGCTTCAGTTTAGTACCACTTCTATGCCTTGACACCTGCATTGTTCTACGTTAGTTGACATTGAAGAGCTGCGCTTCGGTATGGTTGCATGAAATTCGAATTTCGGATGTTCTTCATGCGTATGCATGAATATTCGGGTTTACCGTTTTGTGCACAGCACTGTGCAACCCTATCCAACGTGGTATACTATCTAACGTTGCGAGAATTATTCTTCTACTATATACATATCAACTGAGCAATAATATCTCTTGCGGTCATATTAAAGTGCGCGATTCTGTGGAGATCTCCGGCGTGGCTCTGGAAAAGCTTCCACGCATTTTGGGACGATCTATGTCTATGCTACCTTCTAGAATATACCTGCCGTGGGGTATAGATAGGATAATCACTCTTCTCACCGTATTTATTGGGATCTTCACTACTGGCGCTTCGTGGGTAGGGCCTGAGATGCTTTCATGTGTTTGGGCTAGTCTACAAAGTCCCACTCTAATTTTCAGTGGGTTCTCTGGCGGTGGCTCTGGAGCTACCTGCACTAGATATATGTGCACCATAGAAGAAACCTCCGCACTATCATTATCATCTTTTGTTCCCGGGGAATTTGTATGGTATTTTCAAAATAGCGTGCAACTGAATGGTCCTTATGTCAGTTCGCCTGTCACCCTCAGAAACCTGTGGTTTCTCAGTTCTCAAACTATCACGTTATTTATTGCGATTGATCTATTTCTACCGGTAGTCTTCAGTATTGGGGCCAAAAAAGTAGATTATAGCCGCTTAACACCGCCCTTAGAATTCATTTTTTAAGTAAGAGACTGGAACTGAAAAATTGTTCTAGTAGTTCCATTACGTGCTACGAGCGATGAATGAAAATGCTTGAATGACGCCTTTCAGAATAGTCTCTTTGGGACTACAGCTTTGGTTGTGCCATCGGCCGATCCTCTCTGCTTTACTAAAACTGTGATATTGTGATTGATATGTATATCCTTCTACATTCTGGGCTTTTTGACGCCGGAGCACGTTTTTGGAGCGTGGCCAAGTGGCACTATTGGTGCGACGCGAAAAAGATTATCGGTCTCGGAAATGCTTCCAGGTGACCACTCCTCATTATGATTATATGTATTTGAATTGGTACAACCTAACCACATCACAGTAGGTTTTGCTTTTATATTCAATGTCTCTCCTTACGATGTCCAAACGGTTCTAAATACGCACAACTGTTCGTGGCTGGATACGCACACCCACTGGTTGTACTAGTACACTTAGGTCCAATTTTCGGTTTAGATGCACCTCGGATTCAGGAACAGGACGCCTTGACGATGACAATCGCGAATCTGCACCACGATTTGACGACACGCAACAAGATCTAGAGTGGAGTACAGGCCTCATCAGGAGCGAGACGTCATCATGACGGATGTTAGCCCGTTAGATTTAATTGAATATATTCTATTCTGGATGTCTGGATTAATTGACTATAAGAATACTATATGAGCGCTTTCAATATGAGAGTCAACTTACAGCTACCGGCTCATTTATAGCATTGGTTGCTGTTAGTCCTATAATCGCCCTTAAACACACTAGTTCCGCAGATTCACCAACCACAGAGTGCATCAACGGCAACATCAAGAAATATCAATCCCCATCTTGGCTGCCATCATTCAAGCAGATCTATGGATGGCTGCTCAAACTCTGTCGATTCAAGTTCTCCAACCGTAATGTTGGCACATGCGTTTTATGGCAAACAAGACATGGTACTCTCCCGGTGAAATGAGGGCTGAGAGAGTTCTAGACCATTTAGTTTACTTTAGGTACAGAACTCAGCGCGACATACATCAAGCAATTTCTCGAACACCAGGCAGTGCGCGTTTCTCATATACCTGACACACATACCCACATATGTATGAACCAGGAAGACTCGCAAAGAGGTGCAAGCGCGATTTAGTTTGATACCAAACATCTACTACACCCCGGTGGAGCCTAACACCGTTAATGCCTAGATGATGAGCAAGTAAGAGAATTGAATGGAAGGATGACCCCGGCAGCAATTAGGTCCGACAATTCGGTTGGTTATTTCGATGAGGTAGGAGTGTATTACATCCAAGCAGCTATACGATCCTTCAGAGCTGGAAACTATGTCCAAGCGGACCAAGCCTTGCGGCCAACCTTAAGTTTAACTTATTTCTCTCCAAACGTTTGAATTCATGGGACTCACGATTGTGATAGATGAAAACTTGACAGGAAATCTAGACGGCAAACGAATACGCCGAGTTATCTGACTGATGTGTTGGCGTTGTGTTGGCGTTTGGGCTTCCACAAGGCGTATCCAGTCCTGCACGAGTACTAGGATAGTCTCATGCGCGAAATCGGCAAACAAGTTAAAAATTGCCGAGTGTGGCATTCCCTCGATGATGGCTGGTGCGAACTGCAGAATACAGTCTTCAAATTCATTCAGTGCCCACCCACTGAAACATAGACCCTATATAACGACCACGCAAACTTTGAGTACAGCTTAGCCGGAAACTTGATGTATGCGTTGGGAGGTTGTCGTAGGAAGGTCTTGACATATTCCGACATGTTGACATAGGACCGCATTGATTGGGTTGATCAATATTTAACCATGCTCCATGCATACATAACGTGCAGCATATGCTACCTCGTGTGGTAGGCTTATTACGCCGTTGACAGCTCACACAGGTCTGTACCGCAGCAGGATTGCGTACACCTAGCCACTGCGCTTGCTCTTGCCGGGGTTGATTTCTTCCCTCAAAGAAACTTCAATCGTTACCACCAGTTCACGTGAGGATGGAACAATCAGGAGGTTGCTGTATCACAATGGCAATTGGGGATAGTCTCGGAATGAACCTGATTAGGTTAGAATGGGTATATGATACACCAGATCACGAAAGTAATGAAACCTACCTGAAAAGCATGAAAAACGCTGAGATATTTCCACTCCAAGCCTCACCCCGGCAAAGAACAGAATTCATCTAGACACTGACTTAGCTCTGCAGGACATATGCTGCTGTCGATTGGCGAAACGGACAAGATTTGCAAACCCGTAAGTTTCCAATCAAAGAATAATTTCTCTTTCACCGCCAGGTATGCCGCCACCATGTATCACCATCACGACTTGTGCTATTTCTGGTTCAAGGCTGACGGCATAGGCCCGAAACGGTGCCGATGATAACGCATAGAAAGTAGAAATTACTGAGAGTGTCAATTTTTGCGTCTGTGGTGGAAGTTGTCAGCTTTCAAACCTTCATAGACCCTGGGGTTCTTATTTACATCAGAAGATATCACACTCATTGACGGCATCCAGATCGTCGCAATCCTTGGGATCGCCGCCGGTCGCAAACTCCGCGAATCACAAACTGCTTGCGGGATTTTTCTCGTCGTCTACTGAGTGTTTTACAGGAGGAATTGAGGGGTTAGGACTGCCCGATAGCAACTTGTCGGTCTAGATTCTGCAACTCGACTGTCACATCTGGGGTGGAATTGCCTGTCCAGCGGCTTTTCTTTTCCGAGCCCACCTTATGTTTCACTAACAGCTGGGTTTCACTTTCAGCTGTATCTGCTGATAAACCTCATCCATTTATCTTTATTATTCTAAAGTGGGCCTAGGCTGATTGTCTCAAGTTTGCGAACTTGCCACAGTTCGTAAACGAGCATGTGTAAACATTCAAAACAGAGATCCGGGTTGGCTGTTAACTATTTTTATGGTCATGATCCGCTTAACTATTATTTGCTCGTCCCTGGAATAGTTTCCATACCCTTGAAAACTGACTCGGGAAGTGGTGATGATGTGTCAAAAATATTCGTGGAGGGTAGCGTTATCAAAACATTCGCAACCAATGTGACGAAGCCTCTGGCTGCTGCGGCGCATATATGTATCTCACTATAGGCCGTCATCCTGCAGGCACATCGCCACACATGTCGGTGAACGCAAATTTTGATAGCGTACTAGCACTCTACATGTGACAATCAGCCACACTGGCCACCGAGGCCATGCAACCATCCCTGCCATCCTACTAAGCTACACCGCCCGTCGTCATTACCCCGCTTGTCCACCAAAATCCGCATTCTACCATTAGTGAGGTCAATTAATGATCGTGCCTTCAATCACTATAGCGTACGTAAACCAATAGAAAATATAGCCTCCCAAAAATTAGCCTTGTCGGGATATTCAGTCTCGGCAGATATGAACTCACCCGCAGCAAATCGTAGACATAAGTTACCACAAAATTTTGGATGTGAAATCAATACGCCTGCCACAGAAAAGGAATCAAGGATAGTTTTAATACCTCAGAAATCGTTCTTCCCAAACACACAACTGATCATCTTGTGTAGTGCTTCCACTAACTGTTCAGAGTAGAGAGATAGAGAAGAGTAATTGTGTACTTATCTAAGAGGGCCTGAAGGCTAGATATATGAGAGTATAAGTACGGATTAATGCCATCAGCCCGTATCAGAGTCAACAGTCATCACCGGCCATACAAGTCATCATCTCCGGCCATACAAGGCCCCGTCTGCAGCCATACAAGATATCATCTCCCGCTGAGACCTATTATGCAATATTAACTGTTGCATATATGGTCTACCTCCCTGAGATATGGGCTTCAGCTGAGCTGATGCATAATCTCTTTAAGATGATGGTCGTTCCAGACTCAGCTAGAGATGCCAGCTGAGTGTGCATGCATGCGTACAGGGCATACTCTAAATGCCGTATATAAGATCACGAATGTACCTGTACTTGAGAATACAAGCTTCTAGCAATCAGTACATTTCAACATTAATGTTGAAATGCTAATTGCTAGAAGCCTTATATTCTAAAGTACAGGTACATTCGTGATCTTATATACGGCATTCAGAGCATGCCTTGTACGCATGCATGCGCACTCAGCTGCCATCTCCAGCTGAGTCTGCAACGACCATCATCTTAAGGAGATTATGCATCAGCCCAGCTGAGCCCATAAGCCGTATCTCAGGGAGGTAGACCATATATGCAACAATTCACTGCGAATAATATTGAGTAATATGCTGTGTCTAATGTGAACAATTGTGGGGCACATTAAGCGGGTGCCAAGCAGAACTATCAAACCTCAGCCATCTAATCTCATACCAACTGCACCAAAAATGCCCCGTTTATTGATGCTGAGCCAATGCTGTATTAATATTGAATCTTTAATCAATGTATACATTGGCTGAATGTGTGGGGTATTTTGGAATTTGCAACAATATCAATTATTTTCAATGTGGGATCAATTTCACAATGACATAGCACAGAAGATCAAATTAGATTGTATATTGCTACCACATTGATGAACACTTCCAGCAGCCTGGTGAATGATAAAAAAAACCTCTGGCATGATTTAATCTTGTTTCTGTGGGTATTGTACACACCCACTAACCGCTATTAACAAGAATACATTTGGACAAACCAGGGCAAGGACAGGTGCTAGCATAATGCACAATGAGTTGGAAAAGTGCCATTCTCAGATGAGAAATTCCATTGGTGTACCTATTGGTACCAGCATATAAGAGAATTGAAGTGAATGCACAAAAGAAGCAACAAGAAGCAAACATGGCATACAAGTATTAAGGAATATATACCGAGGCATACAATCTGTAATGAAGTATACATTTTATTTGTTTTACGCATGCTGGTTGATGGTCAACTGAGACAATATGGGTGGATAGCTAGAAGGAAATTCAAATGATGTGGATAAAGCTTAAACACAGTTACCAGAATAATTTAGTGAAGAAGGGAGGAAACAGTATACTAATAGGAACCCAGAAGATCACAACAGCAAGGTTATACAAGATACAGTCAGGATCTGAACTTACAGTGCAATACCTACCACAGAGTGGCAGATGTGAATATTAGATATCTCAGGGATGAGCGAATAAATATCTGGCTACTGTCCACTTTTCAAGTTGTTCAAACAATGAAAATCAGAATGAAAATAGTTACTGATTACTGTGCAAGACTGGGCAGAGAGGAATGCGTGGATTAAACAGATAATAATGAAGTTAAATATTAATTTGCCAATGACACATTTAATTGGAGAAGAAAAATATTCATGAGGGTTGATGGATTTTATCCAGACCAGATTAACTATCTCCAGCCAGTTACAAGCCATCTCGGGTCGATCATCACCAGCTGAGCAAGATACATCCCTGCTCGATTATATGCAGCCAATAGTATAAATGTCAGTTGAAGTGATAATCCCCTGCACGCTGAGAACCACGACAGTTCAGTTATAAGCACCCAATCTGTATGAACCTTCTCCGTCTCTGCTCTGATGCAATGTGTCCCAGCAAGTGCATCAAAGATCTTCTATCTGTTGTTGAAATTTATTTGTAGTCAATTCAGGAATTAAGTAAAATAATCAATTCTCTGCCCTGGACAATCTGAGTTGTGACTGTGAACCAAGGATGTGACTATGATTCATGGCTGCAACTGTACAACATACTGCATGTGCAAACAACTGCTGATGCTTGTAACACATGTTGAGGCTGAAAGTAAAAGATACATCTGGAGACAAATGCTGTATTTGGAGGTAAATATTGTTTCTGGCGATATCAGTGCAGTACTAGAGTACAACATGACTCAAGAGGCTTTGTACTGATTATCCAATACACCCTACATTGATAGATGTCTTCGGCACTTCTTGGTTTGTATTCTAATATACTTCTTCAATATATTGAAATCATTGTTACTTCTGTACTATCATTCTATGGGGATTACTTTGCTATTCTATGAACTTCACTCTAACTTAGCAATTGCCAGATTTGATGTCCAATGTCACAGAACTACAGAAAGTGTCCTTTGGATGCACTAAAGTCTTTTATGATTGGATTTCCACCATATTGCATTCAGCTGACCATGTCCAGCCAGACAAGAGGTAGCCTGTCCAGATTGTCCCAAGCCAGGCGAGATTATACCTGTACAGAATGTCTCCAACCAGCTTTACACTAACCAATCAAGATTTTATCATCCACTCATCCAGACGTTAACAAGCTCATATCAACTTCTCATACCTGATTGTGGTGGCCACCAGTGCAGATTATAGATTCTCAGGTAAGAGCCAGCATATTCAAATACTGTTAAACTAGCTGACAACTGACTTCAATGAATTGAATCCAGCCAGCCAATTCTGATTGTATCCAACCATGTAGCAGCCATCATTTATATATCACATCAGGTTTGTTCATCCAGCTGATCAAAGTTGTCAATCCTCAATCATATCCAGGCAGAGCTAAGACAAGAATCCACAATGTCATTTGTTCCAGGACCTGTAGGTTTCGAACTTTCAAGTTACCCATTCCAGTCTAAGGATAGTAAAGCTTCAAGTTGAAAAATTTTGGGGAAATGGGAAATACAAGCTACCAACATTTATGCAATGAGTCCAAGAGTAATGTGTGTGTGGCCAACGCTACCTGAATTGGATAATGGGAAATTATCCCTTCCTACAGAGTCTGAACTTGTGCTAGCTGATTTAAGTTCCCACTTGCTGGCCAGTTTGGTACACCACCAGTATCACTGCTTACATCAACCAAGTTCTTTCCATTGCTCTCAAATGGACCCTTGTAATCATAGGCTTGACCCAGGAAACCCAAGGCCAAAGAAAACATATACTGTCCAGGATGGTAGTACATACCTCTGGAAGCTCTCAGCCCTGATGGTTGGTTGTAACCCTTGCAGGCAGCTCAGAGGGAACCTATTCAGATCACTTCCAGCGAGCTTACAGCCAGCCCATTCAGATTACATGTGGCCAGCTGAGATACAGTCTATCTCCCACCTGCCAAAATATGTTAAAATCGCAAACACAGCTGTTAAGCAAGCTCAGCTGAAAGGAATGAAGGTTGGATAATATGGCCTAATGGAGGGCGATCAGTTGATCATTTCATGTCTAACAATGGTACTTATTGTCCTAATGTTTGTGATATTGTCATGGGTGTGTGGCAGCAGTTTCAGAGGAGGATTCCATCAACCACACCACTCTCCAATTACCCTGGGGGCAGTATAGCCCCCACCATTGCGTGAATAATTCATTCAGATGTTGGGCTGGTGGTGGTTGAAGGTTACAAGTTACAGTGCCTACTATGCTGCCCTCTGAAGGCACCCAGAAAGAGTTTCTTCTGCTCAGTTTCCCGGTTTACTTCATCCCTGACTTCCAAGTACACTTGACTGCAATTCCTACTCGATGCTGTCTGTGCTGGTCGGAAGGCCACAAGTGTATCTCTTCCAGTCTCTGCGAGTTTGTGCAATTTCTATTACCAGAGCAATTATTGTTACGTGAAAAGATGCTTTCTACTCAGCTATTTGACTCAATTGAAGTCCAATTAAGTCCCCATGTTGTGCTCTGATCACAATATGTTCTATGGATGAAACATCCATAAATAGGTTCATTTCACTATCTAGTTACCAATTCACTCTATTGCCAATTTTCCTTGTACTACTCAACAAATAAATTGCAATAAAGATATTAATCCACAACCAGTCACTCAATAGTAAAGATATCATAAATCTGAACCTGGGATGTGAAAGCAGGTATAGTTATATACATTTTGTCTTTATAACACTGTGTTGTCAGAGTTCAATGTGCAGACTTAGATTATTGGGTCTTTCAAGATCTGAGTTCACATGGTGTATATTTACCACTATTAGCCTCTGAGCGAAAGAATTCTAACCAAGAACGATCGAAAAAGACACATGTTCTCTCCGTATATGAATAATCGTTTCTGAGGTTCTGACAGCCTTAGGGTTGTTAAACATCTTGTAGATCATAACATGAAAGTACATTGGCAAAAGTGGAAATCTACTATAGTGTTGGAATAGTGATGCTAGTGGACTTGCTCTTCTCTTCGTACGTGCTTCTTATTTTTTCATATAAAAAAACCATTCCCAGGCTAGAACCGTCACCAAATCAGACCAGAACGAAACAGTAAACGAAGCGTAAAACACAGGTGCCGCCTGGGCGGAGCGGAGGCCGCCGTTGTGGCCGCCGCTCCACCTGGACTCTCCGAACTGCGGTGGCAGCCCCCAAATGATGTGGAGTGGGTGTTATGGAGAGTGTTCTGGTGAGTTTTGGAAGCGCCAGGCGATTTGGAAGACTTGCTCGGGGTGGTAGTCGATGTAGGCTTGGTACTCATTTGATGACCATCGGCCGATTAGTTGGATTTGGTTATCGGCCAGCCCGGCTGCCTTGGCCGAGGTTGCTGATACCATTCAGAACGAGTGTCCCGAGTATGATCCCCTGACTCTCAGCTGTCCCAGCAGTTCCCGGAGGTGCTGGACCAGGTATTCTCGTGTGAATGCTTCGCTTCCTGGGCCATCCCCCGGGGGGCGGGCGAAGAGAGGGGCATGTGGGGTCCAGCTTGGACACAGTTCGTAAAGGTGCCGCATGGCCGTGACTGGGCAGGCGGCGTCGTTAGAAGCCGACAGTGTGATCCTGACTCCTTTGCGGAAGGGGTCCGTTTTCGAGCTTGGTAGTGTGAGTAGTAGCCGGTCCTCCTCGAATTGCATGTATCTTCGGGTGAGGTTCCATTGTGCCAATTCCGTGTGGCCATGGATTAGGTCGTTCGCTGTCCATGTTATTTCTCCTGCCCGCGGAAATCCGGTGTGTGCAATGTATAAGGCGCCGTAGAGGTTCGCATCGCGGGGGTCATTTGCATCTAGCAGTGAGAGGATGCGGATCAGGAGGCCACGTGTGATTGGAAGGCGCCCCTTCTTGTTCGGTTCTGCGTGGAATTGGTTGATTCTTCTGATGACGCGCTGTAGGCGATGGTTGCCAAATGGCTTGGTGCTGAGCCTGGGGTCAATGTGGAGTGACTTTAGGCCTGTGAGATAGCTTTTGATGGTCTTCATGCGCAGGCCGCGTTTGCCGAGTTTGGCGCTCCATAGTGCGAGCAGGTGCTCCGACGCTGGGAAGGGCGCGACTTCATGTACTGCACAGAAGTGGATGAAGTCGTTTCTTGGTGTGGTATATGTGCATTGGGTCTGGGAGCTAAGTCCCCACCAGAGATATTGTGCGGCCTGGGGTGGGAGGTTGCAATCCTTGTACCAGGTGTCCGGTGCGTCGTTTGCAATTTCTACTGTAGATTTGGGCCGAGGTTAGCGATTTTTTCTGTGTCCCATCATGAGAGTGCGTCAGCAAGAGCATTTCCCTTGGTCAGGATCCACATGCAGTGTAGCTCGATATCGTGGAGTGCTATGTGCATGGCTATTTGCCGGAACGGGCTGATTGCCTGGCGTTTGATGCTTCCTTTTGCAAGTGCTGCCATGACTGCCTCGTTGTCGAAGTGCAGTTTGATCCTACAGGCTCTGGACTCGGTTGTCCAGGTGCGCAGTGCGTGTAGCACTGCGTACATTTCTTTAAAGTTGATATGTTTGGCTTTGTGCCGCTGCGGGACCGTGGTACTGAAGAGCTGGGCCGGTGTGTGTATGCTCAACGTAGTTTCTCCTGTTCTGAGACAATAGCCTCCGATCCCTTTCTGTCCAGATGCATCTGTCCATAGCTGTAGGGTTTTCCGCGGGTGGTGTAGGAGTCGGATTGCGTTCCATAGCGGGAGGAACGTCTGCCACCAGGCGAGGTCGTTGTTGATCTCCGACGAGATTCGGATGTGGTGAGTTCCTGATGTCACCGTGAGGGTGTCGTAGAGTCGACGGAGGGAGGGGCGGCTGGCTGGCACCACTTTGGAGGCAAATGACAAGAACCCCACGGTCGTTTCCAAGCTTCTGGGTGTTACTGAGTGCTGTGCGAGTGTGGAGTTGACCAGTGCGGTTGCTTTCTCGTGCTTGTCATGCGGGAGGCGTGCCTCCATTGCTTCCGTGTCAATTTCTATGCAGAGGAATCTGATGCAGTGTCCTTCTTCGTTGTTTTCTTCCTTGACTCGGAATCCCAGGTCGCTGCAGATTTTACTGAAGTCTCTTTTCTACCAGTTTGGTGCGTCTGAGGGTGTTGTGGAGTGCGGGAAGATGGCGAGGAAGTCGTCAAGGTAGTGGAGTGTATGCTCCCAACCCCGTTGGGTTTGGAGGATCCATTCCAAAGCCGATGCGAAGAGATCAAAGATGGCTGGCGATGTGCGGCAGCCGAAAGGGAGGAACTGGTCGCACCGCCATGTTTCCATCCAGCCGAATCCTAGTAGCCACCTGTTGTCGGGGTGTACTGGGATGTGGCGAAATGCATCTGCGAGGTCTCGTTTGATTAGAACTGCTCTGGGCCCGCAGGCCTGTACCGTGGCTACGGCGTTGTCGAATCGTGTATATGTGAGTGTCCCCCACCCTTGGGGTATATAGTCGTTGACTGAGTGCCCGCTTGGCGATGATAGGTGGTGTATTCTCCTCCAGGTGCCATCTTGTTTCGGTGCAAGTCCAAGTGGTGATGCTATGTATTTGGCTGGCAGGGTTGTGAGTCTGAGGATTTGCCTGGTGGCCGCGCGTTTTTCGATGGCTTTCGTGATGGAGGTGAGGTTGTTGAGAGCCGATGGCAGGTTTTCCCCGAGGATGAATTGTGGTGCGCCTGTATACCCGATGAACGCTCCGTAGCAGATTATGTCTATGAGCGTGATTCCTAGGCCTGGGTTTGGATGGTTCTGTAGGCAGTGATCCCATCCTGTTTCGAGTAGAGGTCCGCAGTTTCTGACGTTTGGCTGGCAGGTCTTTGTGAGTGTGAACGGAAACTCGAGTTGAGGGCTCCGGAGCTGCGGGGGCGTCATCCCTTTCTCTGTTAGGGGCCCTGCAGGTCCCTATTGCCGCCGGGATATTCACTGGCTTAGTGGCGCGCCTTGCTTTTGGCTGCATTGTGTGCCTGGATGAGGTCCTTCGCATATCGCGCAGGCGTGATTGTAGCGGCAGGTTGGGTAGGTGCAGGTATCTTTGTTGAAGTTGTTGCAGATCTCGTCGCAGGAGCTGCCGCGGTTGGCTGGGCCGTGCGGGGCCCCAGCTGTGTGTGCTCATTTCGTGGGGCAGGCGTTATCTGCAGGCATACGTTTGAATAGTTGGGCCGTCTCGAGGCCGTGGTCGGGGGTGCGCCAGCCTGATGGTTTGTATACCCCTTGGCTTATTCTCTTTTGGTGGAATACGATGTGGAAATTTCGTACACTGTCCCATGTGTGGATGCGGAGGTGTTTGTAGAGTGTGTGTACGTACGTCATGATGGCGAAGGCGAGTGGGAGCTTTTGTGGTGGCGGTGCGAATGTGCATATGATTACGCCGTACACCATGAATGGGTGCATGAGGTGGGATATTGATTCGTATTCTTCGAGGTCGACGTCTTTGCAGGTCGTGGAGAGGTTGAGGCTGGCTTCTCCCGTGACAAACGAGTAAAATTGTGGGTGTTTCTTTTTGTTGGTGAACGAAGCTTCGAGCTTCAGGAGGTTTGTGGCTTGGAATTTGTTTGTGTATATGGACTGCACGACTGCTGTGTCCAATGCTGGGAATATCTCTTGGATTGAATGGAGCATGGGTTCATTACCTGGTAGTTCGGCTATTGCTCTGGTGCCCGTGGTTGTTATGCCATGCGTGCTCGGGGTTGCTGCGGGCCCTGGTCCGTGCTGGGCTTCGAGAGCTGCTGTGAGGGCTCGGAGTATGACGTTGATATAGACATCGGGTGTGTTCTGACCGCTCCTGCCTGACTGTGTGCTCGGGGTGGTCGCTCTGTCTTGCGCCAGGTGGATTGTGTCGTGGGTGTTGGGCGGGGTCCCCTGGCTGTCTCCCTGCATCTGCTGGGACGCTGGGGCGGTGTCGTGTCCGCGGGTGCTGCTGCAGAGCGGGCGACTGGTTCCGCTGCTGCTGCCGGGATCCGAGGTCTGGCTTCCGTTGCTTGACTGGCTGTAGGTGAAGTTGGAGTTTAACTACATTGTTTTGCGTTTTGGATCGGGGGGGCAGTGAGAAGAAGTGCGGGAGAAGTGTTTGTATGAGAGAGTGTGAGAGAGTATGAGAAGATGCTGTGTGTTTGTTTTTCGAAGCTGGATGCGCTGCTTTGCTTCAACCGGTGCCGCTCCGCTCCTCTTTATACCTTCTTTCCCTCGCTCCTGGCTTCCTTACTTCCCTACCATCCCTCGGCTGCTGGCGCAAAAACCTGGAGCTCGGGCTGTGGACCGGGATGAGTTTCTGGCGGAGCACTGGCTCTGGCGCTTGCTCCGACTGTTGGTTGCGCTCGTGCTTTGCTCCGGCCCGGGCCCGTGCTCTTGCGCGAGCTTAAACTTTTAGCTCAAGCTCAAGGTTTCGGCCACCATCTTCCGTCCCATCCGTCGCCGAAATTGCTTGCCCGAGCCAGCCGATGGCCATTGCTGCTCGCTTCCAGTAGCCATCGGTCAATTCCCGCCCGCCAATTCGCTTCCACTAGCCCTCAGTCATGCTGGACCATCTTATAGAAGCTTGATTGTATCGAATCTAAAAGCGCCACAAGGCCATACATATCTGAGTACAAGCGTGAATGCATGTGTACACATCTATGTATAGACTCTTCAGGCTGAGAGTAATCTCCAGTCATACAAGGCTCATTTCTGGTCATTCGAGCCTTATCCCTGGCCATGGGAGACTAATCTCTGGCCATACGAGACTCATCTTTAGCCATACGAGACTCTTCTCTGGCCACAGAAGACAGAGACGTATCATGCAATACTCCCCCTCTTGCTAGACTCCATGGAGCAAGAACACAGATAAGCAGAGATGAAACAAACAAACAAACAAAGTGATTCCCATAGTAGCCTCCTTCAAACCCTACAAGAGTGAGCAGGAAAAGAGTAGTCATCAGCAACAACCCTAGTTTCCGTCTGAAACACACGGTTGTTCCGGACGGCTCTGACGGCTCTATCGCAACCTCGTACCCTCCACCGGAGAATTACACTCTTCCTGTCGCCCAGGTGACATGTCGCGTTGCATACTCACCTCCATTACTATGCGCATGGTATATGCACCATCAGAACGACACGTGTGTTACACTCTTTGCAGGGGCTGAAGTTATGCTGTAGCCGTTGACACAACGCCTGGCGATGTTTATGCCTCTCTTCGGCCGATAGCCACATTTTACCTCTCCGCTATTGCTATATATCAGATGCCGCACTCGCCCCATCCATGTTCAGCTTTGAGATTTTGTCACATATTCCAAAACAGTCTTCGCTTTGGATACCTGGCTTGCTGTTGCATTTGCTTCGCCATTATCGTATTTTACAGGTCTGAAATATACAGTCTAATCTTCACACTCTCTAGTACTATGCCCTCAGTCCTCCACACTCTGCATTGATCCATCATCAGCTGGCAATGCTTCTTCCTCCTCATCCGCATCCGCATCGTCGCCATCTTCCCCCTCATACCCGTCGACATCACTGGGTCTGAGGTCAGTCCTCCACATTCTGCGTTGATCCATCATCGGCTTGCGATGTTTCTTCCTCCTCATCCGGATCTGTATCGTCGCCATCCTCCCTCTCATACCCGTCGACAACAATGGGTCCCAGGTCAGCCCTCCACATTCTGCGTTGATCCATCATCGACTTGCAATGATTCTTCCTCTTCATCCGCATCCGCATCTGCATCATCTCCATCCTCGCCCACATACCCGTCGACATCACTGATTTCCAGGTCAAACCTCTCGAGTTCCGAAGTGGGCCGTCGTCGCCATCTGGCTGTGGGGATGGCATCGCGATCGTCGCATTCATCACCTTCATCTTCTTAATCCCCGCTGCCATCTGGCATCCCGAAATGAAGTTCTTCATCGGTGCAATTGTTGTCTATCGGGATGTTTGGGTCAGTACTTCCGATCTCAGGCTTCTCAAGCGCCACTTTGAAGGCCAAATAATCCAGAAGAATCGCATTGTAAGCACGCGCTGCTTCCACGCTGATCACGACGGCAGGCATTGGGTTCTCCACCTGTTTGATCTGAAGCTTGACTGTAGCAAGAGTGTTGTTATACACCCTCTGTTGATAGCTCTCCGGTAGTGTGTTCCAGGTTGTCATCAAGAACGTATAGGTGTCTGCAACGCCAGGCGAGGTTAACAACTTGCGACCCGTTACAGCTCAGCAGGATGCGATCTTACCAACGTCATTCTTGTGGTTGAAGTAGTTCGAGCGATCAGGTTTGTCCGCTTTTAGCTTTGATTTGGAAGCTTTTGGATGAACACCTTTGTTCTTTTGCCAGTCCAGGAGAGCATGGCGCAACGCGGTGCATGTAAACATGATCAGTGGCGAGGGTCTATGACCGTCCTTGTCGTTAATCATGGAATTATAAAATCCGTCAGCATACTTACCGCGGTTATTCGCCCAATGATAAAATTTGATGTAGATAAACCACGGGATTGCCACCGCCAGAAAGTACAGTGGATGCTAGCAATTCGTTATCAGCTTTCGACTCTCTCTGCATTGGATTTGGACCGCATACACCACCTTCCACAAACTCTGCTACCAGAAAAAGATACTTATTGTCTCCCAGAAGGGAATCAATGAATTGCAAACGCTCTGCGGCGGATTGAAAGTGCTGGAGATCATAAAGCTCTACAATGTTGTCCCTTGCTGATTGAATACAATGGGATTTAACCTTATCGACTTGTGCGCGAACCTAGTACTGGTCTGATCATGTAATATCCACCGTGGGCCATTGATTACGCATACCTCTTTCAAGATCTCCTTTGTGCGTGCCTCGAATGCTATGGACCAAACACACCTCCGACAACTCACCACACCACCTTTTAGTTTTGCCAAGACCGATTTTATCCAATCAAGTTTGACATCGAGAGAACACTTTTCCTTCAGTTTGCAGTTGAACGAGCTTGAACCACCTAGAAGTTCAGCACGATGAGTCTCTTCGGAGCAAATACCACCTTTAGGAAAGGAGTGGCCAGAATGAGAGCAGAGGAGAGTAAGTCGGAGCAAAACGCCGACCAAAATACCGAGAGTGTCTCCAGCGGCATTGGAGACCAAATGAGGATCGCACGGGGCCTTGAGGACCCGGACTGAACGACGACGACTTCTGAGATTGCTCGTGAGGACGGCGGAAATGATGCGATAGTTTTCGGCATAGAGCTGTTCAACCAGGCAGCGAGAGTGCACAATCAGGACGCTAGGGAGCAAGGACACCCGAGCGAAGAGGTTTCGACAGTTCACGGGGAAAGATGCGTGGACGAAGAATGCAATTTAGTTCACAAGCAACCGCGAGTTTACACGATTCTGGATAGCACTGTCAGTTCTAGGTCGAGACAGAGAAGCAGAAGCGCCGATAGTCAAGAGTCAACGAGACTGTCGTCGCCACTACCTACTAAGAGTTACGGAGGCAGTGCGATTAATTTTTCATCTGAGACTCCACGCCAGTCTACAGTTTATGAAGGAAGCATTGTAGGCTTCCCACCCAGCGCAGTTCCGGTCGATCCTTTTCAGGTTCCTAGGGCGAGCGCTGGAATAATTGGGCGGAGGTATTTGAGGTCGGAGGAAAATACCAGTCAACAAGCGGAAAAAGATGATCAGGAGAGGGGAATGGATGAGACCCGGAATGTCTACACACCCATTCACAGAAAATTTGATATCAGTGACAGCGAGGATGACATGATGACGGAGGTCGAGTGGAAGGATGAGGAACTCTAAATGACGCCAACGAAGAAAGGAAAAAAGGGCGATAAGGGGAAGGGGGTTAAGAGGCCGGCAACGCCCGAACGACCAATCCCGAATATGCCGCAGACACCTAGCAGGAGGAAGCTTGAAGCTGATTGGGCTAAACTTGCTGAGGAAATCGCCAATGGGAAGGGGCCGGGTAATGTTGAAGAGTATATTGGTGAGTATCTTCAGAACACTAATGGGCTGAGGGAATTTATGTTGGCCAAAGAGAAGTATGATAATTGCTATGAGGAGTGGTGTGGGAAGCAAGCAGAACACGTGGCTGCTAAGCAGAACCATACGGATGTTGCGGTGATGGCTGTTAAGGAAAAGGCGGAAAAGATTTTGACCGAGGTTGAGCTAAGTAGGGAGTATGAACAGGATAGGGCGGATAAGCTTGATGAGAGGATGGAAAAGATGGAGAAAAAGGTGGCCAAGATTGCCCCGGAGAATATGGCTAGGACAATTGAAAATGCGCTGAGTGGGTGCGTGGACAAGATGATTGATAAGCTGATGGAGCAGGTGGTTAAGAGGTTTGAGCGTGTAGCTGAGGAAGATACGAAGAGAGATGAAATCCAAAGGGGGAAACAGGTGGAGGATACCTCTGAGGATGCGATGAATGAGATTGATTTTGAGCTGGGAGCGACTTTCTCGAGGGAGGAGGATGAGAAGGTGGAGAGAGCGATTCCGGCTGTGATGGAGGTGGATGAACAAGCGGTGGTGTAGTCTAAGCATGAGCCGGTGATTCCACCTGGAGGAGTGAGAGGAGAGTTTCCACGCCTGGAGGTAGGACAGGTTACGATCCTGAAGGAGAAGCCAGTGGTACCATTGGTGCCACAAGAAGAAAAGAAGAATGAGGGGAAAAAACCGGAGGTAAAGGAGGTACCAACGGGACCGAAGGCAGGGGGAAGGAAGCCACAGGTTAAGAAGCCTGAGAATAAAAAGCCGGAACAGAAGAAACCGGAAGAAAAGAAGAAGGAGACGTGGGCACAGAGAGCGGCGGCTCCAGCGCCACAGAAGAAGCAACCCGGACAAGGACAGCAACAACAACGTCAGGGTGAAAATAAGAAGAAGGGGGATGGTTCTCAGGAGGTGAACAGAGGGAATAAGTAGGAGGAGATGAAGCCAGTCCCCCCAGGACAAAATTCGATGGAGAAAAGGAGAGTTACGTTGAAGAAGGATAATGGTCTCCCCCGTTCTCAGAAGAAAGATTTGGATATTTCGTCGGAAGTCAATAGGGCACTTTTTGAGGCGAAGGTTCCACATTTTGTGCGCATCCAAGGGGTTACAAAGAATACCCGAGGAAGCTTGTCAACGATTACAACCCCTGGAGCAATGGCTGAGATGCTGATCAAGTATAGGGAGTTGGTGATAAAGGCGGCAAGGAAGGTGGATGCAGGTATTGTGGACATCGAAACGAGTGAACTCTGGGAGAGATTAAAATTGCATGGTGTTAACTTCGACAGGTATTTGGGGAAAAAGACAGGGGAGGGACTGGAGAAGTTGAGGCAAGAACTGCAGGCTGAAAACGAGGAGGTAGTGTTACTCCTCGCAATTAGCTGGATTGCAGGACCGAAAGATGTGCAGGAGAAGAAAGTGGAAGGAAAGAAAGCATTGTTGGTTGTGTTTGGGGTCAAGGGAAGTAAGATAGCTGAAAAAGCTTTGAAGGGAGGATTAATGGCGGCAGGAGTGAAGTTTGATGTGGAGAGGTTTATGACTGCCGGACCGGATTCCTTCTGGGGAGTGTGCAGCAGATGGGGACATATTGAGGCAAAATGCGGGGATTTGAAGATGCCAGCTTGCATGTTGTGTGCAGGAAGACATTTGACGAAGGATGACAAGTGTAACGTGGTAGGTTGCAAAGTGAACGCAGGACAGAACTGCACCCATAATGTGGACAAGTGAATCAACTGCAAGGGGAATCATATCACGAAGGCAAAAGTTTGTGTTAAGAAACAGGAAGCTATTAAGACCGCGAGAGAAGAGAGGCGAACCTGGAAGGAGAGAGAAGGGGAACGCTGAAATGTGACAATGGATCAACAGAAGAAGCCGGAACGAACTGAGGACGGGGAGCCTTCCACTGCACAGGCCGAAAAGAAAGTCCAGGATGAGGGACAGAAAGAACAACAGCCGGAAGTACAAGATGTTTCAACACTGGAGACGGCCGAGGCGAGCTCTAACGCAGGGACCTCAGAAACCCCCATGCAGCCATGGTGAGATGCATAATGCATAACTGTGGGAGGGGGTACGAGGCGAAGATGATTGCGTTGAAACAGGGGATTGTTTGGGGAGCTGATGTTGTGATGATGCAAGAACCGGTGGTGGAGAAGAAGGGGTTCAACATTAGCCACCCAGAATATAGATTGGTCAGGGGAGGAAGAACAATGACCGCGATGAGAAGAGATACGCACCTGGAGTTTTCGGAAGTGGATATGGAGGGAGACGGAGATGTTCAGGAGTTTGATATAAAATACCCCTCAGGGAAAGAGTTGAGATTGGTGAATGTGTATGATCAGCTGAGGCAGGTGGAAGGGGTGAGGAGTCAAGGCAGATCAGCACAGACAGCAAAATGGAGAGAGATTATGGGGCGGAACAGGATCCTGGTAGGAGGAGACCGGAATGCTCACAGCAATAGATGGGATCTAGATTGTCCACCCAAGAGGGATGATGTCTTCTTAACGAACCTTTTGGATCAGTATAAGTTGACAGAGGTTACCGATGGGGAAGCGACCATTACGACTGAACGAAAGGGTGAAATTTCGAAATCGCTCATAGATTTCTTCATAACGAAAGACAGGATGGCCAACAATATTGAGATAGCTACAAATTTGGCAACTACATCGGATCACGCAATTGTGTGTGCCCAGCTAAAATGGGACAAAGGGGACGGAGTCAAAGTATCGAGAAAAATTTCGGGATGGGATATTGATGGGCTCAGGTCGGAGGGGGAAGAAGAAAAAGAAAATTACAAAAAAGCTGAAAAAATTTGGAAGAACAAGAGCTCAGAGAGACCGGTTCTGGATGAGAATAGCGGTAAAGAAGATTTACAGAAGGAGGCTGAGTGGATACAGCAAAATTTTGTTAATCATCTTAATAGATACTGCAAAAAAGTTAAGGTTTGTGCAAGATCCAAAAGGTGGTGGAACGAGGAGATTGCAGAAAACAGAAACATTTTGGGCTCATTGAAGAGGGCCAGGAGAAGGGGGGTAGCGACACAGTAACAAGTTGAGAGGCAGCGAAGCATCTTCCAATGAATTATCCAGCAATCGAAAACGAAAATGTGGCAGGAGTTTTTATCTTCGACTACGAAAGATCAAGTATGGCAGGCTTTGAGGTATACCAATCCTGGCGGCCAGCAAACGACAAAGGCGCTGAAATCCAGGGATGGAGTAGTGGCGGAATCCTGGGAGGATAAGGCGGAGTTGATTAAAGAGGAAGCGTTCCCGAAATGTTTGAAGGGTGTGGATAGAAAGGCCGAAGAAGAGGGAGGAGGAATTCGGAACAAAATAACTGATGAAGACATCCCGTTGGCTCTGTTCGATCAATCAGCAAAGAAGGCACCTGGTCCAGATAGACTGGGGTTGAAGGCGACTGGGTTATTGTGGGAGTGGGATGCTCCGAGAATAATTGCAATCGTGCTAACTACTTTTAGGTTAGGAGTACACCCACATGTTGGGAAGGAAGCGAAGGGGGTGGTTATACCGAAGCCGAATAAGCCAGGTTACGTAGTTGCCAAAGCATATAGGGTGATTACGTTGTTAAATTGTCTGGGAAAAGTGGTCGAGAAGGTAGCAGGAAACACAATAGCAGATCAGTGTGAGCGATGGCAGTTACTTCACGATGGACATTTTGGATGCAGAAAGAGAAGGTCAGCAATAGATGCGGTGGGAAGGTTGATGAAGAAAGTAGAAGAGGCGTGGGAAAGGGGGAACACCGCGGCAGTACTGTTAATGGATATTTAGGGAGCCTTCACTCATCTGGCGAAGGGGAACTTGATAAAGAGAATGGAAGAAATGGGTTTTGAAGCCGATCTGGTGAGATGGGTGGAAAGTTTCATGGAAGAAATGAAAGTGATTATGTCAATGGATGGAAAGGAGGGAGACAGCATGGAAGTGGAAACGGGAGTGCCACAGGGGTCGCCAGTGTCGCCAGTACTTTTCTTATATTCCTTTCGGGGTTGTTTGGCAGTGTGGAAGAACAAGAGAAAGAGTGCAGACGTGAGGGTATATCCTTTGTTGATGATGTGGCATGGGTGGTGGAGGGGGAGGATGTGGGGGAATGCACACAGAGACTGGAGGGATGTGCCGAAGAAGCACAGAAATGGGCGAAGCAAAACGCCTGTCAGTTTGACATCAAAAAAACCGAAGCGATTTTGTTTACTCGGAAGAGGAACAATTGGGAACCAAAGATGAAGGCCAGGATAAGGGTCGGAAATCATGAGGTTCAGTATAATAAAGATGCAACAAGATGGTTGTGAGTTTGGTTGGATAGCATGCTGACCTTAAACGACCATACGAAAAGAATTTTTTCGAAAGCATGAAGAGAACAGAATTGAGTGCGATCCTTGACGAGGACGAAGTGATTAAACTCGGAGGTATGCCAAGGAATTCAGGTTGCTGCAGTACAGGCCGTTGCGTTATATGGAGCTGAACTGTGGTGGAAAGGACAAAAGAACAAAGCACAGGAGGTACAACAGATTTTAAACGAACAAGGCAGAACGGTAACCGGATGCTTTAGGACGACACCTCAAGGAGCTTTGATGAACGATGCCTGACTTAGACCAGCAAATGCAAATCTTAATAACCGGGTTAGACGGTATAAGATGAGGCAAGTAATGATGCCTGATGCCGCTGACGGAGGGAAAATGATGAATACTCCGGATGGCATGGTGCGAAGGGTGGAGGGGATTGACAAGTTGATCCCGGAGGAATTTCCGCATAAAAGGAGGAGTTATGAGCTGACCACGTTGCCGGGGGTTAAAAAGAGGCTCAAATGGCAAGTGATGATTCAGGAAGAAGAACTGGCACTGGAAGAGGCGAAGAAAGAGAGAGAAGGGTTGGTTCTTTGGCCTGATGGAGCAAGAAAAGAAGATGAGTGGGTAGGGTGCACAGTGGTATGGGAAGAGGGGAGGAGGTGGAATAAGAGGAGGGTGCACCTAGGCCGACAGAAGGAAACATTTGAGGCAGAAATGTACGCGATGTCGGAAGCAGTGAAGATTGCAGAAGAGATCAATGAAGAAAAAGCAGTGAGGACAGTGGTGGTTTGTACGGACTCCCAAGCGACTATACGAAGAATACAATCAGATGAGCCGGGACTAGAACAGATTTTGGCTTTCAGAACGATGAATTGGGAAAGCAAGTTGATCAAGAAGCACATTAGTGTGGAATACCGGTGGGTACCTGCGCATAAGGGTGTGGAAGGCAATGAAGAAGCGGGCCAACAAGCAACGAAAACGGCGTATACGCATTGCGGGAGTTATACCGAAAAGCAAAATCCGTTATGACATTTGAATTAAGTTTCTTTCGCCCATATTAGTCGAAGACTAACTGAGACGAAGTGGGAAGAAAGTAAGAAAGAAATAAAACAGTTGGGGAAGAAGTCTAAGCATAGTTACCGGTATGATTTGGTCAAAAGGTGGGGTAACAAAGCGGTGATGACGTCCAAGAAATCGATCGCAGCGAGGTTTTATCAACTTAAGACAGGGCATGCTCTTATGGGGAATTACTTAAGGAGAATCGGAAAAAGGGGAGATATGAAGTGCTGGTGGTGTGGGCACGAATATCAGACAAGAGACCACTTGTTCAAGTGGTGTAAAAGATGGAAACGAAAACAGAAGTGGCTTTGGGTTGACGGGCAAGAGGGTGAAGAGGGGGAACAGGGAATCGAAAAGGTGTTGAAAAAGCCGAAGATTAGTTTGCCGATGTCTCCTGTTTTTGCAGAAGAAAAATGTTAGCAAGCATTGATGGATTTTCTTTCCGTTACAGATGTTGGCAGAATTAGCAGAGTGGTGGAGGAGGCAGAGAACTCTGATCATGCGGAGTCGAGTGATAGGGGGGTGTAAAAGTTTGATGTTGTTGTTTTTGGCGGTTTTCTTTTGTTAGGGGGAAGAGGACTCGCGACTGTGCGTTTGTTTCTTTATGTTACGGAAGAAGCAGCGAAGAAATATGTACGATATGTAAGCTATAGCTGCTGGCAGCCGAATGCAATATGATTACAAACAAACAAAATGCTATGAACCAAATGTTGTTTTGCTGCATAGTAGTGTTCCAGTACGTCTCTATTATCTACCAGTATGGGGCTTCAGCAAATGCTTGTGCAACGCGTGGCGTTGCATAACTTACCATCTCCAAGTCGCTTGCACTCATGAACGGCTGTCTGTTCCACATGTAGAGCTCCAGGAGCCTGCCCATTGCAAATACAAGAAGCGTCATGTCGGAGTGACCAAATCGATGGATGCTGCGACTGCCGGAGACCAGTGATCGAGGTGTAGACACCGCCTGCGGTTGCAATTGCCACTGCCTCGGTCTCTGATTCTTTTCGGTAGTTCGCGTTGGCTGTGGATTTGTATTGATCGCGCGGTCTTCTGGATTCAGGATGGGGGTAAGCTGGTTTTCGAGACCGCTGGGTGGGGTGTGAGTGGTAGCAATGCCAGATGCTGGGCTGGATACAACGTGATGCATTGAGTCTGTCTGAATGGTTCTGCTGAGAACTGGTGTGTTACGACTGCTTGTACCCGGCGTGGCGGTTGGAGTAATTATTGACCTTTGCTGTGTAGCGTACGGGGTGGAAGTCACGCGTTGAGTGATATCTGCAATGCAAAAAATGTTCAGCGAGGATGAGGGGGTGGAGTTGTGACCATGGATTGTAGTGCGTACAGAACTTCATCCTTGAGAGGATTCCCCATCACCAGCCGGTACAGAAACGCGTCTCTTAGGATGCGGAAGTTGAGAATTCCCTCAAGCCCCACGCTTTTGGTAATTCTGACGATTAGCAAGACTTTGAACATTTTGTATGACTGGAGTCATGTGAGGGTGAGTGCTTTGGGAAGACATATCCCGATATAGATGTTTGACATCAAAAAGGTAGGAAAAATATCCTCTGCATGCATATGCAACGGCAGGCGAGGTAGACTCAAACTCGAGCGACCATAGACGGATTCCACAAAATTGGGAGGCGCCGTATAGACCGCACTACACTCTCAACCCTGACAATACTCGGGGACGAGATCCCTTCAGAATCATTCAATTATGGGGTCAACTACCATCAGATTAAACTCAGATCAAATTAAGCATTGATATTCACTGTTACAGCAACGTCTGAAGGTCTCTTTGCACCGCTTGAAGGGTGTTTATGCCATCTTGGCGTGATTATCATCGTATTGCATTCATTCTTAACACAATACTTCGAACCATCGATTGTGTATATCTTCAGCTTCCAAGTGGAAATCACAGTCTGGCAGAGCTAAAAGCAGCACGAAGCGAACAATGACATGTTCCCTATCCTATGATATCGGTCGCGTGTGCTTTTTCCACTGCTAGGCGTTGGTAGCCGTGTTAGATGGTTGCACAGTTGGCACAAACTGAGAACTACTCAGTTTCCTCTGAGATGCATAAGGTCTGAGCGGTAAAAATGATGTTTGATGCAAACGCAATGCCCAGCGTCATAAACGGTCCTCTCCGCGAGTACTAAATCTCGTCTCGAGGCTTGTCGTTCATGAGCTGCATTGTGGTTCTGCGAGATGAATGCTGGGCCGTTTTGTGTTCGTTACCCAACACAACTTACAAGTTGAACTAAGAAATCGCCGGAACTCAAGTATATATATCCCTTCTTTTCGTCTACACCTCCATTCTCTTTTCCTCCCGTCATATATACACCGACAGCATCCTGATCTCGACCGCACGTGACTTGCACAAATCACCGCCTCTTGTTCCAAAACACACCCAATAACCTGCACAACTTTGTACTTTCCCTCTGGGCATCCTTCCGCTACAGGCAACTGTATCATAATGCTAACGTTTCGGATGTAGATTCATTGTCAACTCACAGCGATGGCACCAAAGGGCAGCAGCAAAGGAAAGGGGAAGCCTAGGGCAAAGATGCCGACATCGGTTATAAATCGAAGCGTTTCGTTGGATCAGGCCCGTATAATGGGATTCATCTCGGAACACATCTGTCGACTCATACGGATATACAATGTCTGCGGTGTTAAGGACTGGAGGGCATGGGACCTCCTTTATGATATAATCTTTCTTGATCCAGTCACGACTTGCCACTTTTCACAATTCCAGCTGATGTGGCCGCACCGCAGGAGAAGGAGTTCGGCTTGTCGGTAGTGGTAGGCTGTCTTCTGCTCAGATATGGGGCAAATGTTTGACAAAACCCGCGACCAAATGAACAATTGAAGGTGTGTCAAACGCCATGCATTCGGGGATCAAGTCAATCGCTCCAATCCGCAGACAACCAGCTCAGGGAAGGTTAAACGCACCGGTGAGCGTTTCTCTTGGTATGGTAGCGATGATCTCAGGGCAAAGATTGAGCAACCAAGCTGCCGGCAGTACAAGCCAGGCGACTTCCTGGCCGTTGGACCACTAAATTGGAATGAGATAATCGACGAGGATGATGATGAGGAGAACTGGGCGGATCCTGGAGCGCCGAGCGGTGGAATGAGCTGTCCTGGCGATGGCAATGAAAATGACAATGGCGAGGGTACGGAGCACACACAGGGAGGTGCGAAAGGGACCGGGAAAGGGAATTGAACACAGGACGGGAAGGGGAAAGGGCAGGGGAAGGGGAAAGGGAAAGGGAAGGGGAAAGGGAAGGGGAAGGGGAAGGGAAACGGTAAAGGGAAAGGTATTGTTCAACACACCCCAGGTAGAGATGATATCTCTCGTGCCATTGCTTTGCAGTTCCAGAAGGAATGGTATGAGGCAGACTCGGGCACAGAGGGCTAACTAGAGCGGGAATATTTAGAGCCGGAAGCATTGCCCGCTGGGGCAATTTGCTCAGATGATGATACCAACTCTACCGAGATGTCGGACGGCGAATATGACTCAGAACTTGACCCTGATGTGGATATGCGCAGGGAGGATGATGTGGACGCACCGGACGGCATTGATTTCGACGGCGATGTGGATATGGAAAGGGATGGTGACGTTGATGAGGAGGAAGATGAAGAGGAGGAAGATGAAGAGACAGAAGATGAGGAAGAGAATAAGGATGAAGATGATGGCAAAGAACCTCGGACAATTGGCCAGGGAGAGATGGTAAATACATCGGCTGACGATGCTGATACCACGGTAGGCAATGAGCCAACCATGCTACCTGAGCAAGGCCAGGAGATGGAGCAAGGCCAGGAGATGCGCGAGCATACCCCACGGCCACGACCTCACACGCCCGCCTCTGCGACACAAACCCCAGAGCCTCCCCCACGACCACGAACTCTCGAGACTTATTCTCTCAGTGGGCTGGAGTATTTGGGGCTTGTGACGCCTCAAAAACCTCGCCCAGCGGCGCCAACTCTGCGAGAAGCTGAGGCAGCCGGAAACACCTCCGATGTCGATGTGCAGCATCAGCTACCCGGGGAATTGGCAGGTGGCAACAGTCTCCCCGATGTCCGTCTCCCAGATGTCCGTCTCCCGGAAGTCCGTCTCCCGGATGTCCCTCTCCCGGATGTCCCTCTCCCGGATGTCCCTCTCCCGGATGTCCCTCTCCCTGATGTCCCTCTCCCTGATGTCCCGCTCGATAAGGCGCGCCAGGATGGCTCGGTAGGCGATGAGTGAACCAGTCCTCGCGTTGCGTTTGGGATAGAGTCGGGTTCTTCTCTTGTGATTTTCCTTTCCTGTAATCTATTCATCTCAGGCACCGATTAAAGCACGCGTGGAGGTTTTCTGTTCGTTTGGGTTAGGGTTGTGGGTTTGTTCATTTCCTTTGTTCTAATCCATTTATCTCAGGCATTGATTATTACACACGTCACGAGGATTTTGGATTGCTCACGGTTCATTTTTTATTTATTCATAGTATTATGGAACATCGCGCATGCAGTGTTTTTGCAACTCCTGGCGTGATGGTGTTGAGGCTCAATAAATCTCTCAAGTATCGTGAGCTTATACCTACACCAGACTGCTCAGGCCCAGCTCCAACTTTCGTCCCTTTCTACAGTGAATACTCCACTCCTCCTGTGTCGTTGACAATGCCAGAGATGACCCTATTCTGTTGCCCTGAATTTTCATGCCGAAAGAAGTTCACCTCAGACAGCTGGTGACTTAAACATATCAAATTACACCATCCTGAACACCTTCATGTTGCAAAGAATCTGACTGTTTGCAGCGCGCCCCGAGGCGTTGAACCCGCTCAGCGTTGTGAATTAAACGCTAACAATGATTCAGTCGAAGACTTGGACGCGTTTCCCTACCTCCAACACATTGAAACCATCACAGACTCAGAGGCTCAACCACAGCCACCTCCTCTTCCGCGGACGGAAACATACCCCGGCGCCGGCGCTCCACTGAGCGATTACATTGCTGAGCCATGGGAACGCGAAGCTCAGAGTTGCCATGAGACAAACCTACAGAACAATCCCTACTACCCGTTTGCGACACGTGAACAGTACAAATATATCCAGTGTGGGATTAAGAAGAAGAAGGGTATGAAGACGTACTATAACAACGTGCTAAAGGAAGAAGACACCGCTGGGCGTTTCCCAACCTTCAAAAACTGGGATGGCGTCTAGCAGCTCGTGGCTAGCATGCCAGATGATCAGGCTCTTGGGGAGTGGGAACTACACACCCTCGAGGATATGAGATGGAATGACAATCCCCAATGGCCTATCGAATACTGGAGTCGAGACATCATCAAACGCATGAGATGCTTGATGCGGCAGCCAGCCTAGGTCGAGCATCTCATTTATGCCCCTCAGTGTTCCTTTGACAGTGATAGGCCACCGAAATGCCTCTATACTGAAATGCTCATTGCGGACTGGTGGTGGGAGACACAGGTAAGCAGAGATACTCGAGGATAATAACGTGCTAATCGAGGTTAAGGCAACGCTCAGACTGGGGGATACACTGGTTCCCTTGATCTTCATGTCCTACAAAACACATCTCTTGAATTTTGCTGGCGACAAGAAAGAGTGGCCTGTATATATGACAATTGGCAATCAATCTTCGAAGATCCGCCGGATGCCCTCAGTGCACACTGTGGTAATGGTCGCTCTCCTACCGATTCCAATGAAGAACCGCAAAATTCCTCAGCAGCGGCTGGATGAGCAGCGGCAAACAAACCATGAGGTGCTGAACGAAGTACTCCGGCGAGTACTCAAGCCTCTCACTTTTACACTCATTCCGAGCGCCGAGAGCGGGAATTACAAAATTCTCTTTGCAGATGGCAACTTCAGGCGTTGCAAACAGGTTTTAGCAGCATGGCTTGCAGATTGCCCTGAGAATAGCGACCTACATCATCTCGAGCGCCATGTCTGTTTTTGTTGCGAGTATCCAAAAACCGAACTTGGAGATTATGTCCCTTCTTACAAGCAACACCCCCGGCGTGATCACAACGTATATAGAACGCTCAGCAATGCCAACACCAAAGCAGCCGATGCCGAACTCTCGTCACACCATGTCCACCGAAGATTCAACGTGTTTCGACATATTCCCTGGATCGTGAGCGTCCTTCCGAAGCCTGACCTCCTCCCTACAATGCAGATCGGTATGCTTGACCACCTCCAGAATTGGATTTTCCACTTCATGAAGACGCAGGACAGGCTCGACAAGTACAATGCAATCTGGTTATCCGTGCCTGCTTACCACGACCTCACACCAAAAAATAAGTCATATGACGAAGTTTCTCAATGGAATGAGAAGGAGATGAAAGAAATGAGCCGGGACCTGCTTGGAGTTGTAACCCAGTCTCTACGAGGCGGAAGCCGCGCTCAGCGTCCCATATTCAATCGCGCATTTGAGTGCGCACGGGCATTGTTAGAATGCTATATGTATGCTCGATCTAAATCCCACAATGATGCAACTTTGAGCTACATGGAGGACATCTTGAATCGTTTTCACAACTTCAAAGATGTTTTCTTATTTGGGCGAGCCGGCAAAAAGGCGAAGGCCAAATCCAATACGCTGAGAACGGAACTCGTGAAGAAGCGAAAGGTAGACGAGGAAACAAATGCTGAAACTTGGACGCCGTCCAAGAAGCGGCGCAAAATGAACGCCTGGCGGGATTATATCAGCCACAAGATACATGTTTCCTGGGAGATGGATGCCGACTTCAACTTTCCAAAGATCCACTTGATGTCTCATTGGGTTTAACAGATTCGTCGATATGGAGCCTTGCAACAGTATTCTTCCGCGAGACATGAACAAGCACAGATAACGAACCTCAAGGACGATTGGAACGCCTCCAATCACAATCTCAACTACCTGCCGCAAGTAATCACCTTTAAGCGTCGCATTCTCTGCATCGAATTCAGAGAGCTCAATCTCCAAGCCCTCGCTCAGCATCGGGATAACAGCGCTGCCGCCTGCAAAGTCCTCCTTTCCGGTGCTCATCTGCCTGCCCCCCTTGGCTCCCAGTCATATGGGAAGCCCGAATTCATGGGGCCCCAAAACCGCCATGATGGAAAGCATCCTGACACTATGATCAAAGACTTCAGACCATTACTCGACAATAAACAAGACGCAACGCACCGAGTGGCAATATACAGCGGCACGCGGGAGTTTATCAAGCATAAGAGTCGTAACAAGACATATATATCGGATGAACAGCTGCATGGAATGGAGCTCTGTATTTACCACGGTATTCAGATTCAAGTTGAGGGTTTAGATGGTGAACTCATATGTCAGATGTGTCGATGCACAGGAAGCCAGAGCTGGCGCGGAGGAGATCGATGGAACGACAGGGTATGGGTAAAGCAACTCCCGGGGAGGTGTTATGGCGCGCTGAATGGGCGTCTTCCATGGCAACTGCAACGACTATTCAAAATCAAACTCCTAAACGAGGATGGAGCATTCGTTGAGTACTGGTTAGCCCTGGCGCTCACCACAATACATTGAAACTCAGGTAACTTGGATCCCGTCTTGAAATTTGTACAAGTGAGAAATGCACCGGCAGCCGTTGCTTTGCAAGATTTCAGTGTGGGAAGTATTGTCGGCTGCGCACACGTCTTTCCAGAGATACCTACTAGGGGTAAGACAGGAGACAGACGGAATGAACAATGGATTGTCAATAGCCACATAGATCTGGCGACTTGGAATGCTGTGTATATTTAGTAAAGAGAGAATGGTATTTTGCGCGCAGGTAGAAGGAACTCGAGGAGAGTTATTCCCAGCATCACCCATTGCCATGCAATCCCGCATAATTAGTAAAGAGAGAATTGCATTGTGCGCGCAGGTAGAAGGAACGTGAGGAGAGATTTTCACAGCGTCATCCATCGCATTGCAGTCCCAATGCAATCGCTTACCCAATGAACCCATTCCAACGTATGGTCACAGTTGGCCACAACGCCAGAGTGATCGTTTATAATAGCAGACCGACAGAACGAGAAGAAACAGTGAAACAGCGATCAGCGCGAGATATGGAACGTGACGCGTTGAATTGACGACGGGTGCGGGGTAATCTGCCACCTGGGTGTCTTTGACAGCACTGATGGAGCGCGTCCACTCTGACGGAGCCATTCCACCTGGACGGAAATATTTTGTGCTGATGTACTACCGTAGCCTGAGGATAGCCATCAATAGAGAGACAAGGAAATGCGCATGCCCAAAAGAAAGGCGAAACAACCTTAAATCCAACCTTAAATCCAACCTCTGTTACCATAGCCCCAACGCCATTGTGAATTTCTTGTGCTTATCCTTCATCAAGGCCTTGGTTAGTGTATCTGCCACATTCTCATTGTATGCACATAGGAGTAGTTAACTATCTTGCGGGTATGGAGATCTCGACTATTGTGATAGCAAATGTCGATATACTTGGTGCGAGCCTGTATGATCCCAGGTGTGAGATGACTATGGGTGCCCCGGATGTCGCAATTGATCAGGAGCGGAGATGCATCTTTGCTGTGAATATCTCCATTAAGCTGGAGAAGCCACTTTACTTCTCGGGAGCCCTCGCAACAAGCGATGTATTCGGCTTTGAGGGTTGACATGGCGAAGAGATCTTGCCTTCGTGACTCCCCCGAGGCAGCTCCAGTGCTTAGAACGAAGACGTGAACACCTTGAGATTTGCGGTCGGCAATATCATTGGCCCAATCTGAGTCTGTGTCGCCAGTCATATGATCATTGCTGCCAGTGCTGCTGAAATGGAGTCGAAAGTCGGCTGTGCATTTGAGATACTGGAGAACTCTTGTGGCGGCTGTGAGATGGTTGGTGAACGGACCGGAATTGTATCAGCAAAGTGCAGCGACTGCGAATGAGATATCGGGCCGAGTTGCAAGTGCTGCATACATCAATGAGCCGACAATTGCCTGGTAGCCCTTGATATCACTTAGTTCTTTCTCCCCCCAATCCTGCGCAAGATCTATCTTCACATTAGGATCCATTGGAGTTGATACACTGTGAGCGTACTGTAGATTGAATCGTTTGAGAATCGTTGCGATGCAGGCCTGCTGCCCATGAGTGATGCTGGTGCCGGTGCCTGTATAGTTGTCCTCGCGGTGGATTTCAATGCCGGTCTGAGATTCGTGATCTTGTATTTTTCCGAGTGCCTGACCTTGACTTCGAGCGAAGCTTTGGTAGCGTCTTCTGGGTACAACATTGAAATGTCGTTGACGTACAAAAGCATCAGAATACCATCGCTGCAGAGATTGAGGTTGGGGTCGGCCAGGGACTGTGTGAACTCGACAGAGAGCATGAAGGTGATAATACCGTTTAGCCAAAGTTGTGGTGCTTGTTGGAGGCCGTAAAGTGATTTCATTAGTCGAACAATGATGGTAGGTGCGTTGAGGTCTTCCTGCCAGCCTCCGAGCAGCGTCATATGGATATCATCATTATTGACATCAGGATTAAGACAAGCCGTGACCACATCCAAATGATCGATGATTCAGCCATGCTTTCCAACCAGGGAGATGAGATATCGAAAAGTGGTGAGTTTTCCGATGGGGGAATCTGTTTCTCCAAAGTACGTTTGTTCATAGCCTGTAATCACTAGGCGTGATTTGTATCGTATGGTGTCATCAGGATTGTGTTTCGTCTTGTAGACCCATTTGGAGCCAATTGGCTTGACTTGCAGTAGGCTTGCTTCCCGGGAGTTGACAGTTGTGAATGTGTTATTGAGCAGGATCGATGTGCACTCTTCTTCCATTGCACGTTTCAAGTGCTTATGTTGTGGACTGTCCATGGCCGCTGCCTATGTGAATGGATCGCTGGTCATTGATGCGATAGCCTTTGCCATGATGATTAGTGCATGTGTGGAGATCGTAACCTGACATCTTGTGATATGATTCATGCGTGGTTGTTGCCATGATTGCTTGGTCATGGCCGCTGTTCAGCAGGCTCTGTCATTTTTGCGGCCGAGATGTCGATTGTAGACGATGGTTTCTCTGGTTACCAGTGGTGCATCCTCCTCATCAGGAGGATGTGATCTCACACCTGTACGTGCAGGGAGACTTCGACGGTTATCAGGCAGATTGTGGTCTGTATCAACATCAGTACTGTCATTATTACGACTTCAGTGGCCTTCACCTGTTCGACTGGTTTCTGTGTGGTCATGCAGAAGTCCATCTCCATCCATTTCAATTTCCTTGACATATTCTGTCTCTTCTGGCAGGTCAAAGATGTCTGGTTGGGCTGCGTGTAGGCATACTGAGTGTGCATTCTTCCGCTCATCAAAAGTGACATCCGACTGTGATCTTACTACTCGGACTGCTGGGTCCCATATCGTCCACAGTGTAGTCGAATCGTACACGTAACCGACCATTATAGATGGCTTGGTTTTTCGGCTGACTTTTCCATGGCGTTGTGGCTCAGGGATTCGTTGACTGGCGTAGCAGCCGAATCACCTAAGATGGTGGAGAGCAGATTTGTACGACATTTCATTGCCGTCATTGTTGTGAGTGGGCTTGCCAACTGCTTGCAGCATCTCGTATGGAGTCGGATATGGTGCTTGATAGCCATCGCCGTCATCTCTTTTCGTTGGGCCTTCATTTGGGGTTCACTGGTGGAGGTAGACTGCGGTATTGACTGCTTCTCCCCAAAAAACAAGTGGTGCCTTGGAGTCAATCATCATAGATCATGCTTTCTCGGTGATGGTCAGTATTCTGCATTCGGCAACCCCATTCAGATGGAGAGTGTAGGGAGGACATGGTTCATAAGGTGTACCACGAGCAGCGAGCACCTGTTAGAAGGTCTTGTTGTCATATTCTCTGTGTCCATTGTCGCACCGAAATCATTTCACTTTGTATCCCATAGAGTCAACTCAGGCCTGGAATGTCTGGTAGGCTGAGGTGCATGTTTCGACTTCTGATCTGGAAACACCCAAACTGAGGTGTAGCGTGTGTACTCATCGATGAATAGGATATAATAGCGATGGTCAGCAGTGGTGGGCGTGGAGAATGGTCCGCACACATCTGAATGTACAAGTTCAAATGACTTTGTAGTGCACTTTGTCTTGACTTTGATAATCTTCTGCTTGAGTTTGGCCTGGACGCATGCAGTGCACATTGAGTCATGTTTTGTATATCCAATAATTAGAAATTGTAGGGCAGTAGGATAAATCTGAGCTAGACGGCGATGCCACAGTTGTGATTCTGAGATTGTGAGAGACTTCCGAGTGGTCTTTGTAAGAGGCTTCCAAGTGGTCTTTGTAAGTACGGTGGTAGGTGGACTTTGAGGTATGGTTCTGGCTGCACTTGGAGAGGTGGTGTGGAGTGAGCATGTAGTAGTAGACTTGGTGGAGTGCGCAAATGATGGTACAGTAATATGTGGGCTGGATGATGGTACAGTGGAATGCACGCTCGTGTATGCTCTTGTTCTCCCTCTTGATGTGGACTTCGTAGATATGCTTGGTACTGTCCAAGTGAGCGCAGTTGCGGGAGATATGATTTAGAGGTCATTGACCCGATTGCCTGTGATAGTGATTGATGGAGATGGTATGGAGCACTTGCTGTGTCCAAAGGTGGATGTGTACCCCGCTGTGTCCAATTGATTGATGGAGATAGGTGAGAGCCACAATGTAGACGTGTAGAAAGCATTGACTTCGTACTCCTGTGAGACATTAACAAGTCCATGGTGGCTTACAGTAACTCTGTTATCATCTCTGACCTCAATGACTATTGGCTGACAAAGTTTCTTTATTGAGTTGAATTTGGTGCGGTCATTGCACATATGATAAGATGCTCTGGAGTCGATGACCCATGCAGCTGGTGCGGAGGCTGCGGTGATTGTGGATGCATTTTCCACAAGGCAGATCAGGTCGCAATTTCCTACTGTAGTAAGCAATGCGGATACTGTACCTTTGTTGACATTGTTGCGTTGATCCCAAGTACGTTTAAAGTGGATGCACTTGGACTCGAAGTGTCCTGAGACACCGCAGTGGTAGCTAGTGTGTCCGTCGTTCCTGGAGGTGTTTGTATCGCTGGTGTTAGTGTCGTTTTCAGCGTGCTTTTTCTATCCGCATGCTTCAGTTGTATGATTGTCCATTTTGCAGTATGTGCATTTGTGCTTCTGGTGTCAGTTTGCTCATCCCCATCCACGTCCGCCACCAGGTCCGCCACAGCCACTGCCACGACGACAATTTCCGCTATGGAAGTATCAGGTCACTCCGGTGGATGCATCTCCGTTTTCTTTGATTACGGTCTTTTGCTATGCATATTCGCGGATCGGATCCCTACACTGCTAGGCCATGAGAGTGGGAATCCGGTGTTGAACGATTTGGATGGGCCCATCATATCAAGTTGATAGGGTACTGAAGTTATGTGTCTTCATGGTGTCATCGGTGATATTTTTGGTAGTGCCAATTAGCTTTTTGTGGAAGGCGATTAATTTGAGAAAGTACTAGGTGACCGTTTCGACTACCAATGCATGAAAGGCGGTGAACATCGAAAGAACTTGGGTGTGGCCGAGTTTTGTTGCGGCATTGTCAAGGTGGTTTCTAAGTGCATCCCACATTTCCACAGGGTCGTCAATATCATCGATGAGTGGAAGGAGTTTATCGCAGCATCTGAGGTGTATTTATTATAGTGCCGTATTGGCTCGGACATGCCAGCTGTCTTGTAGAGGGTGTAGGGTGATGCCGTTGCCAACAGGGGGGAGTTCGAAACCTGTGATGATATGATAGGCTTTCTTGGCGATAAGGACTCAGCGAATTATTTGCTTCCAGACTGGGTAGTTTTCCTCAGTCAACATGGGCACATTGCCATGATTGATCTTGAATATTTCCTGTAACATGTTTTTAGAGTGGAGGAGGTTAGGATGGTGATGATGGAGGGTGATAGATGGTAATGGTGTTGCGGCTGATGAGCAGGGATGGTTGTGAGTGGGTTAGGGGTTTTGAGGCTCTTAATTGTAAGATATAAATAGAGTATTTTTAGAGTAAAGATTGCAGCGGGCGCCAGGGTCATAACCTGTTGAAATAGTGATGCTTAGAGAAGCTTGATTGTATCTAATCTAGGAGTGCCACAAGGCCATATATATATGAGTACAAGTGTGAATGTGTGCGTACGCATCTATGTATAGACTCTTCAGGCCGACAGTAATCTCCGGTCATACGAGGCTCATCTCTGGCCATATGAGACTCATCTCTGGCCACAGAAGACAGAGACCTATCATGCAATATATAGACTGCGCTATGCGCAGCTTATAGCAAGCTTCCCGTGGACCCTGCGCGTGGGACTATGGGACTATATACGGCTGGCAGTCGACAAACCTCAGCCAGTCTTGACTGCCGACAGGCTTCGCTAGTGCTGACACACTCACTGAGCGCATCTTGAGTGGCCGCTTCAGAGCCGGCTTCAGAGCTTGATTGAGAGCCTACTTGAGAGCCTGCTTAAGAGCCGCGCTTGAGAAAGCCGCGTTTCGGCAGGAGTAGCGTTTCCACAGGAATCTTTGGGCCGATTGAACTCTGAGTTTGTGGAAGCTTTGGCCAATAGAAGGGTTTAAGTCTGTTAAAGCTTTGACATTGACATTGACGTAGCCAACCTACATGACTATGTGCTTTCGGTACCATCACCATCATCATCACCATCATCACCATCAGCCCCGGACCGAATGCGCACACATACACCCAAAATCGACGGGAAACTGGCTGCAGATTCCGCTAAGAAAACTGAGTCGGAGATCTGCTCTCCCCAAGATCCAATTGTCTGCCTTTCCCGCAGAATCTAAGGCTGCAATTGTCAACACCAAGACCGTGAGGCATCGTGAGATCTTGTCGTGGTGCCCACGCTACGGATAAGGTTCAGACTACGATATCGACCGATGTCATGATGTCGGCCACCATACACCGCCCGCCACCTGCCACACGCCACATGCCACACGCCACATGCCACCCGCCAAACACTGCCCGCCATCCACCACCTGCCTCACGCCTTCTGGTGACTCGCGCCTGCAACTCTGCAAGTCTCTGGATCGAGCACGCAGGAGCATACATGGGATCATATAGTCAAGTTAGATTGGGAGTGTCTTGCCTCTTGAGTGTGTATTTCGGAGCGTAGAGCCAAGTAGGCTGGGAGTGTGCCATCGAGTGCAATTGGGAGCGTACTTGAGAGCAAGCTCGGGAGTGTACTTGACAGTGTACTCAGAGGTGTACTTGGGAGCATACTCGGAGGTGTACTTAGGAGCGTGTCGAGAGCTTACTTGGGAGCGTACAGTCAAGCAGGCTGGGAGTGTGAGATCGAGTGCAATCAGGAGTATACTTCAGAGCGTGCAATGAAGTACATTTGGCTGCATGGTTTCAAGTTTGTTGTATGCACCGTGATGTATAGTATCAAGCGCACATAATGGCATGCGAATCACAGTAATCTAGTTAACGCGCAGGTCCATGGGGCCTCATAGTGCCACGCGTCAAATATGCTATAGATTACCGTCCCAGAAACAGCTTCTCTATGAGCTGCGCGTCGCGCATGGTCATTTTTCCCAGTGTAGTATAATGTGAGTTCAGTAAACAACCTCCACACTCATAATGCGATACAAATATAACGTGGATGAAATCTATTCTACTATCTAAAGGAGCAGCTTTATCTTTATATACATATTCCTGTAGAACTCTCTGGAAGTCAAATAATGCTCACAATTGCAAATGCCAGTGGCGGTGGCAAGTCAAATCTCATGGATGAGTCTACCACTGTGATTCCGTAGCCTGTCAGTCAATTCGGCCATCTCACTATCGGCGACATCCTTTCAGGTCATATAGTAACAGCTACCCAAAGAATACACCCGAGTGACAGACTATGATGAACCCCCGACATGCGCCTGAAGCCATCTTAGGCGTATGCTCATAAACGGTACATATTCGACCGGCTAGACCAAAGAACAATATCTTTTGGGCTACATTGGGGCGACCAGTTAGGGAATTTGGGAGAGGTTTGGGTCAATTTTCTTCATTGTAGTCGCTACTTTGACGTAGTCTAATAATGTACTGGTCACTGTAGTTCGGATGTCGGCAGTCAGAAGGCTATGTCCGGCCGGCTGGTTATATTTTTTAAGTGCATGCCAGCGTTGGACAGCCGATCTCCGGTGAGCTAAATCTACCGCAAGGGATTTGTCCCAGCTTATAAAAGCCGAACGGTACTATTTCCTTTCCTGGTCGGTCTACCTTTCACTATCCTCACAATTAATGATGGGAAGCTACTTTACGCAGTTACAGGCAATGAATAAAGGGTGGTCTGTCCAAGTTATGATACACCTATATATTGTTTAACCTGTATTTGTATATGGTTTAGTTCATATTATGCTCTTTAACAAAAATAGAAGGGTTTCAATGTGGGAATTAAGCCACTACTCTTGAGTCAGAGGCCAGTATTCTGATTAGTACACCGCCTACTCATGTGTGAGACAGGGTAAAAACCAACATGAATGTACCTTTGGTTGTGTTGCGCATACTGAAAAGGGCTTAGAATAATATTGTCACAAGAAAGCCTACGCCATCCTCATGTCCAGGCTCCAGTGAGTTTATGACCGAGCTTTTCAGATAACGAATACTGACACAAGAACAATGGAATGACTGCATGCACCTCATTTTACCACAGGACGACTCGGAGTGAGCTTGCAAGCGTGGCGGAGAGAAAGGGCAAGAAGGGTAGAGGAAGGGCATCTCCCCCACCTAACCGGTCAGCCAGAGAGAGAAGGGTTACTGCGTACTGTCATACTCTAGATGGAGTTAATACGATATGGTTAAACAACAACAGCGGGGCAAAGAGAGGCTTGGAATGAGACAAGATTAGGTACTTAAACATCTTGTTGTTAAAAGCCGAACCGGCCATTTGTTTAACTTGTACTGTACAACTATAAACAAGAACTTAAAAGATAAAAAATCGATAGGGTTTAAAATTAAATGTTGTACTAGCCGCCACAGTCCAGACAAGGCCTGGTGCTGACAGCAATTTTGAGGTTGAACAGCTGTCGCTGACAGCTTTTATATACTTAGACATCGAATTGGGCCGTGGGTTGACTATTGATAAGTGTGGAAATGACCGTGAAATGCAACAAGAGGAGTGAAGGGAAATCCTGCTGGAAGTGGAGGCTTCAGAGCTTGCAATTATTTTTCTGCAGTCTTTGTATGTACAATCATTGGTGCAGACACCTTTTGATTTTCGGACACCCCAACGTTTGCAGCCTGACGCTGACTGACGCAAAAAATCTTCTGGACGGACACATGCTGACTGCTGACGTCCGGACTATGGCAGCCTGTACAGTACACCCCTCAAATTAAACACTTGTTAAACATTCGCATATAACGCATGTACTATTGAGTAACATGAAATAAGGTGATTGGTTTAATAAGCATACGTACGAGTGGCTAATGCAAAGCTTCGCGGCGACCTCAACGTGTGGCCCTATCCAAAGGCTATCACGACGTCCGAAATAACTACCCAGTTGGTAAATGCCTGTCAGCAGCCACCAGTGCCCGAACCACTGTCACTAGTACAGTATCACTAAGCTCACACAAAGAAACGGATCAATAGTATTGTACTACGAGTAATCAATATATTTGTATGATTACTCGATTGGATCTCAACGCAAATTTCCTTGTCTAGCACTCGACAAGCCGTGTTGTATCATGAATGGTGACAATTCCTACCGCAGAAATGTCTATTTTATGTAGACAGTTATAGACCATAAAATCTCTTGCGCCACGCAGCATATAACTCTATTCACTGCTTCTACTAGCTGCCAGGTAGGCTGGCCGGATATACCATGCTCATTAGGGACGGTCCTGAAATTGGGGAACGTAGATCATATAAGTCTGTAGATATCGATATATAAGCTATGTTGAAACTTGTAATCTCGTGGAGGTGTTAAGGTTTGGAGAGTAACAGCATAGACACAGCATATCTTTTAGTTGTGAGACTGTAGAGAGATACCTACTTCGACAGTGCAGGTGACATTTATACACCAAATCCCTGCACCGCATATATCTAGTTTGCACAAAGGATTGGTTCAGGCCCATCTAGAATATCTGCAGGCGTACATATGCAAGCCATTCGGTTTCATGTAGGCAATAGTGAACTGGTGGAGATGTAGGTATTTGAGGCTACTGCAGGTACATGCAAGCATCCGACAGTCCGTAATTTTGATAGATTAAACGAAGCTTGATCCTTGCCAGCCAGTCCACCTGGGGGCACCGTCGGGGGACTTATCCGACAGGTCCGGCAGTGCCAGCATCGGCGGAGTTACAAAATATAACAACTTACCGCGCATGCAACCCTCGTAAGCCCCGCTCTCGAAACAACTTTCGTTCACAAGGTGTCGGCAGATACAGCAATATAAGAACGACCATTAAATTACATCTAATCAGAACAAACATAAATAACTACCGGTATAACGGGGGTCGGCATCAACTCTGCGAACGCCTGAGATGACGTTGTATCTCGTCGGTACACACCACTTTTACTTTGACCATACAAGTCCTCACACTAGTCACTTTAAACACCCCCGGGAATATCAGCATCCCCACCTGCCGTAGTCCATCACCTCCGCCGTTGCCCGTATCGTCCATTATCACAGTGTTGAACTGGAGCCTTTTCGAGGCCACTCGGGGGTATGAGACCGTGAAAGTTGCGCTAGGTGTTGTCTCAAACGCCCTAGAGAGATCAACAGCCATCTGGAATATGTTCTTTAGTTCCGCCTTAAGCTGCCTAACTGATTTTTTCGTCGTTCCAAGCTGGAGTACGGTGTTGCAAAGTCGATCTATTTCCTTAGATAGTTTCGCGGGATCGGATAGTTGGTGGCCTACCACTGTCAGCGATGATTAAAGGGACCTGAGAACACTTACAAACCTTGAGTATTCAATGTTTCCGAGATAGCAACACCCACCAAGCCTTCGATAACATGACGTTGTAGCCTTCTATCATTCAATATAACGGGCGGCGGACGAGAGTCAAGTAGGATTCGTTGAATCTGTGGCTGCAGCACTGATGATAATATTGGTTTATTGTGATCTGTGAGGAACTCCCCACTCCATTTTCGTACTTTCATGTACAATTCGTTATATTGTTGTATAATTTCAAAATCGTCGGCTGGTCGTACCGCGGTCTGCTTCACCGTGTGAGACGGCTTGGGTAAACACATGCCGAAACACATGGAGAGTTGCTGAATCTGCTATTCTGAAGATTTGAGGTTAGTATTGGTTAGACTAAAATTGTGGGAATGTTGCGCGATCGATGGCATGGGAGTGGATGAAAAGACAAGTAGTATGATGAAACGGGATGTGCTATGTTCCTGCACTAGCCAAGGAACTGGATGTTGGATGTCGCACCTGAAGAGAGGTAGCTTGCGAGAGACCGGCACAGTACGACCGACGAAGAGATGCGCGATCGCAAGGAAGGGTCGATGTGAGGACTGAGGGCGAGAGGGTGTGATGTGAGTGAAAGACCGAACAGGCGGGGTATGTGCGATGGTTCAATGCTTTGAGCCCATGTGTTCACAGTGCGTAAGTTGCCGCAGCATATTTCGTGACTGGGGTTTGAAGGCTAGGCCCGCGGTCATGAAAATCTTGCCGCCCATTGGAGCTTTATATTAACTTGACAAACGCACGTGGACGAAACCCGAAACAAAACATCCTGAATGGCGATCCTGGATGGCTGCGGGGTGCACACCACTCTGATTTGAGATGTTCATGCAGTTATGAAATTATTTTTACGTGGTAAAACGCTATTCGCTGATGGTGCATAAAAGTTTGTTCTTCCGCCACCGCCATCCAATCGGAAAATCATCACCCTAGGAGCTCATCATGTAAGCGATCAATTGTGTTAAGAGCTCCGGCAAGGTTACAGAGCCTTTCCCACGTGTGTGACTTCGGTGGTATGTTTATGCTTCTCGAAGATAGAAGCTTTGAGGGAAGCGGGCTAGAATTCACCGCCGGGGGTCCGAGTGACCAATCGTGCTGAAGGCAGGTGGACAAGACGAAACAAACAGATTTCATCTATGTAAACAAGCATCGTCGCTCCAGATAATGTGATACAATGACTATGGCTCCACGATAGAGACAACATAGGCTATAATTTTAGTCACACTTAGGATCGTTTATTTATATTGTGCAAGGCGGGCAGGATCAAACGGTTGCCCACGTCAAGCTCCGATTGGTTAAGCATCGGTGACGAAATTTTTTTTAACCTCCACCATCGATTCGCCGCGATTGTAATACGGTTACCCAGAACTACAGAACTACCTCCGAAAATCCACTGTCCGCATAAATACGATGACTACCGAGGTGCGCCACCCCGAAGATGGCCTCTCTGTTCTTGCGAAGGCTCTTTGACAGTGCTTAGTGCATGCCGGGACATCCAACAACGACTCATACAAATTTGGCCTAAGAAACGACTGTGGTATCCGACACGTTAAGTTTCCTAGGCTTTATTATCCTAGGTACCGATCAATTCTACCAACCAATCGGGAACACGGAACATCTCAGCCTAGCATTGATCCGACCAATCAACCTGCAAGGCTGAAATAACAAATCTTAGGAAACTGAGCGTGCAGAGGAAAGTGGTTACTTCGCCAATCCCAGATACGGAATGTGTTCAGGAATTGCCGAACAATCCGTCGAAAGATTACATGCTCAGCTTTGACTGCCGCGCAACACATGACATCTAGTCACAAAACCAGAGCAACACGGATCATGTCATATTGCCGGGAATGATGACATCACAGTGATCACAGAAGCTACTTTCGGCCGGCTTATCGAAATTTATCCGAGTAGGCATGTAGTAATACAGTCGCGCACTGATGTCATTGATTGTCAACATTTCTCGCTGACTGTAAGGTTACATGGCTGACGATACTAGAATTACAATAGCAGTATTCCCAAGCGGTCAGATCGACCACTCAGTTAACTATTACGCCGTAAACCGGTCAGCCTTGAGAAAGCCGCCCTTAGCACAGACCGGCCGGGCGGTGTTCTTGTATCTACAGATATCTACAAATGTGTAGAGCTTAGGAAGTAACTGGTGAATGTTTCTGATAATCTGTTGGAATATGTAAAGTCCGGAAGAAAATACAAGATGCGGGGTTTACGACGTGATTTTCCGCCTAGAACATCCGCTGGTAACTCGTTAGGCACGTCTTGCGGCCACACCCCCGAATGATTTTCCCTTCATAATAGCGTTAGGGCCATCTTTAATTAATTATCTATAGACTAACTAGATAAAAGACCCGTAGATTTGTAAATAGGTCGGATCATGATTTTCATTGCGGCACTCAGCATAGGCCGATCGGTCGAGTGACATATCCGGCCGATCCGACCTGATGGGAACACCGTGTGGGGCACCGGCGCGGTCACCTTCCATTGGCATCTACCGGTAACCACATACTACCGTTGTAAAAACGTGACTCGCTTAGACGTTAGCTTAATATTCAGGAACTGTTTTAAGACGGGACTAATTTTCAAAACGTCTGCTCAATGTCCGCCGGCCATCTCGGAACGTTCATAAACTGTTGGTAGCATTGATTTCATTTTCCGACAAGGTTTTTAACGACCAGAAATGTCTCCCTTTTTCACATCATATTGACAAACAAATTCCGAGTTGAATTGTCCCCTACATATGTAGAGTTCTTCACGCTGTAGTTGCATTCAAAAAGTAATGGCAATGTTACATAAAGCTAGATATTTCCAAGTCCGCAGTAGCGTGTGTCGCATACGACAAAAATACGCGAGCGTGGTGTGAGCGGCTTAAATTGACTGTATAATGAGTCGGGATCGGCGACACATCCAAAAGTTATTGACTCGACTAGCATGGCGGCTAATTTTATTTTTGATGTGCCGAAGATCTATGTACCTCTGCGAAGATCACTGCTGAAGTTTAACGAGTCGCTAATGGTACGTTCGCTTATTTTTGTTTCTTGACTGCAGGGCTACCCGTTAGTGTGCGCACTGACCACACCTTATCTGCACAAACGCCCACGCTGACATTTGTTTGAAGGGAAATGCCGAGCGGATGAACAAATCGCCGGTAGCCGTGTTCTTTGCAGGGGTGCAGTGACTAGCGCGTTCAGACACACTGTTATCATGCATGCCTGCCTTTCGCTACGATTCGATGTGTAAGTTATCTAGTAGTTCCTGAAATTCACATAAAGGCAACAGCATCTCCTGCATTCACAATTTGAATTATCATCCTCATTCATTCAAGATTGCAAGTTGTTACTTTGGATGCTTGAATGACTTATTGATTGACTTCATGACTGATCTATCGAGGGCCGAAGGCCCATATAAAGAGGATGGCACTCGAATGTGATCGCTACTCGAATACCAAGATATACTCTTTTAGAGTTTTATTTGTTTATAGCACCACTACAGCTTGCTTGTGCATTACATTTGCCCTTGATAAATTCAGTCATATTTCAGCTACATCTTGATCCTGAAAGCCAGCAAAAATAATGAAAACTAATGGACTTATTGTTTGATGTCATGATGGGTGACAGGGGTGCCATGTTTGAATCTTGGCATTCGAGTAGCAACCACATTCGAGTGCCATCCCTCTCTATGTACAAGCTCCCATTCCGTTTGCGTACACGTTTGCACTATCTTGAGACACTCTCCCTAATCCTAATGCCAACCATGTATATCCTCATACACAGCACTATCTTTATACGAGCCATCAAAAAGAGCTGAGACTGCAAAAGGAACTGAGACTCACGACGCAGGTACACAAGCAATACAAGTTGTTACAGATGTACATGATGTTACAGGTCTGATACACAGTCACAGCTGCAGGGGCTGATGCCTCCTGTATATATCTCGAGTCTTTGTCCTTCTCTCTTCTCTGTACCATAGAATACACGCACACGGTTCTCCCCAACTTCCATATCGTAACACAAGTCTCCGGGTGGAAACGAGTGATTACTGATGCTCGAAAGGTTGAATCTCGGCTGCCCCAAGATCGCCTTGGTTTACACAGAGCTGCTTATTATTGTCCGGAATGTACTGAGAAGTGCCTGCCACCTTAGCACACCACCGCCCTCCTAATCCTTCAACGCATTCAACCACCGCCTTCACATCCCCTCAATAATGTCAGCAGCCACCCCTATCACGGGCTAACCTCTACCACCGATCGTCTTATGAACTTGATACTAGCGGGTAACTCATTCTTGTCAAAGTTGGAGCCATTTCATGCCAGGCAGTGAAGAGGATGAGAGACCTATTCATCAAGTCTCAGTAGCTATGAAGGAGCTTCAATGGTGGAAGCTGCCTATACAACGCTAGCGCGGAGAAAAATCTAAATTTAAGGAAGATAGAAGGGGGAAGAGTAGAGTACTAACTTAGAGGGAAGCAGGGGAGACAATACCAGTGCCACGGGACGACGAAACTTCTGATCAGTGATGTTATAGAGGCGGCGCAGTAGCTGTGATGAATAATCTATCTTTACACACCAGACCGCTGTCTGACGGGTGACATCCGCACTACCCATCCGGTACGGTCGTCGTCGTTCGCTCTATAGCGGTACTTCCTGTACCGACATAGAAGTCATTAGGTTTTAGCTCTTGCCCGTAAAATGTTGAGCTTAATGAGCAGTGCCATAGTGCGCCCCACAGCTACAATACCACACGGTAATCTCACCCTCGAACACTGAAAGACATATCCGCAGTTCTTGTCGTTGATTTTCCAGAATATCCCACCGCGTAGACATAATTGCAGTGTAAATTTTGTCTCAGTTGTGCTTCCGCGGGTTGGATTACTGGGACATTTATTGCTTCGTTCCTGATACCGTAGCTCGCCGTTTAGGCGTTCTCATAACCTTAGCTGTTTGACGGTGCTGCACCACTACTGAACTTTTAGGCTCTGGACATTTCGTAACCATCCTTAATAAAATACTCAATATGAGTCCTATCTATATAGCATGCTTAGAAAGGTATTCACTTTAAGTTATCATAAAAGATTATTTGATAGTCTGCAAGCACCGGGCTTCTCGGCGGGCTACTCCGCGCCATATCTATGCCGTCAATGTGCCAAGTAGCCAATGCAACGGCCCGAACCGCCACTAAGTGCTATTCGCGAAGGGGGTAGGAGTCTACTCCCTATAAACAAACTACCGCACATCTGAGCGACATTTATACACGCACCTTTATAGTTATCTACGTTTAGATCTAATCAGGACTTAAGTTCCATTACGATACGTGAGTTGTCGTTATATAATGTTGACTAGGAGTTTGGCCCGGTGGCTTTCTTAGTCTTCGGTACTGGTGGACTCGGGGATGAGGCCGGTGGCTTGAGGCCCCCATTGGCCTCGCCTGCCCCCATCGGCCTCGCCTGCCCCCACCGGCCTCGCCTGCCCCCACTGGCTTCGTCTGCCCCCATGCCGAGGATGAGGGCTCGGCACTAGTACTCGGCCTTGGGCTCCGGCTTTGGCAGTCGGCATGGAGTTTTCCTTCTCTCTCTTTCGTATATAAGCCCATAGTTTTCTCTCTCTTTGGATTGACAGACAATTGAGCTACTTCGTTCTTTCTCTTTTGCTCTCAACATATAATACAGTTACAGTGGTGGCTTCGCCGCTCTTTGGAGGTGCCCAGATTGATCGTCTCCAGCTCGACTCCCAGGTATACTTCACCCCTGGCTTCCAAGTACACTCAACTCCAACCTCTACAGTATACTCACTGGGCAGGTCCCAAGCCCACAAGTGTGTCTCTCCAAGTCTCTGTGAGTTTGTACGATTTCTATGACCAGAGCAATTATTGTCAGCTGAACAGATGCTTTCTGCTCATCTACTTGAATCAATTGAAGTGCAATTAGTCCCAAGTTTTGCTCTGATCACAACATGTTCTATGGATGAGAGACAATGATTCCACCAGTCCAGACGGACCCGGTCTGGGGTAGGGCTTGGTCCGGTCCGGTCTCACCGTAAGGTTGGACTGGACCGGGACCCAGACTGGCTGTCTTGGACTGGACAGGTTTGGTCTGGACTAGTCCAAATAGGATAATCTTTATCAATTTCAAAGTAGATCGAAAACTAAAGAAGTGAGACAGTAATCCCTGCAACCTGAACACAGACGCAACATCACTTCACAACAACCACCCGCTGCTAGTGATCACAATAAACCCGCCCATTACAGGTTCTGAGTATAGACTATGCTATATATGCAGTTTGAATCGGAGGGTCCCACAGCGATGAGTTGAGACGATATGGAGGGTAAGAGGAGAAGATCTACTCTGTCTGTCTATTCTCTCTTACTGCAGGAGAGATCTATGCCTTACAGACACAGGGAAAACTCAGGTTCCATGGAGAAAGCATTGCGAAGATGCATTACAGATGGTCAATGGCTATTTTGGTGCCAAGCAACTCATCTTGTATGAGTCTACTTGGCGACTCAGATCATCAGTATCCACTCTCCAGTGCATTCTGGCAACTTCACTGGCCTTCTAGAAAGTGGTAGGCCTTTCAGCCAAAATCTTTAGTCAACAAGATAAAGCAGTGAAATTCAGAATGGGAAGTGGTAGTGGTGGAGAGTGGTGACTGGGGATGGCAAGTGAGTTAATGTTTATAAGTCTATTGAGTAACTCAGAAGATTACAGTGGTGACTGGTGAGTGGCAAGTAGCAGGTGGTGAGGGGAGTGTAATGCATGGTGACTTGCCAATGGCAAGATGTGTCTACATGTATGAGTCTATATGTTGACTGAGTATATCTTTCACTCCCAGCGTATTTGGGCCGATTTGCCCCGAATGGACTGGTTCATACCAGCTCAGGCCTGTTCAGTTCAGGTTCTGAAATCTTGGGGATTGGTCCAAGCCCAGTCAAAAAATTTCTTTCACTGGATTGGACTGGACATGGGAAGACCCAGCCCAGACTGGTCAATTGCTGGACTGGTGGAATCATTGATGAGAGATCCACAAATAGGTTCTATTTCACTTTCTAGTGGACAATTTACTCTGTTGTGAATTCTCCTCATACGGTGTACAAAACATTCCTATAAAGGGATTAATTCCACACTACACACCCAATATTAATGATAACATCAATCTGAACGTGGAACGTGAAAGCTCGTATAGTTATATATACATTTCATGTGTAAGATACTTTGTTGTCAGAGTCCAACTTGCAAACTTAATTAGTAGATCATTTTCAATTTGAGTTCATGTGGTTTATACTTGCAATTACCAACTACTTAGCCACAGAAGTCTGACTAATAAGAATGGAAACAACACATATTGTCTCCTGATATGAATTATTGTCACTAATTTAAAGTCCATCAATCCAATTATCATCACGAGTTTGAATTGGCAGAGCCCAACTTGGACCCACAATTTGCTGCTGCTTCATATACCGGGATTGAATGTGTATGTCATTCTGGATTATCAGAAATATTCACATTAGGACACAACATGTGTCTTTGACGATCCTGATTGGTCATAATTCTGAGGCTGAGTAGCTAATTGTAGCATGTACCTATCACTTAAACTCAGATTCCAAATGACCTGTCCATTTAATTCTCTGAGTTTAGCTCTGATTACAAAGTGTCCTATACAAAACATGTGGATTACTATGTCCTCTCACCTCCAATTCTTAGATTTATGATATCTCTTATATTGAGTCAGAAATTGTGAATCAACAGTATTTTGGAGCATTTTTTTACAGCTGCACAATGAATATTAGTGATATAGTAAATTGAAGACTAGGAAATGAAAGAGGACCTATTTATGCATAGTTCATACATAGAACACTTTGTAATTAGAGCAAAACTTATAGACTTAAATAAACTTAAATTCATTAAAGTTACCCAGCAGAAGGCATCTTCCCAGTTGCCAATATGCTTACTCTGGCCACAGAAACAATAGAGACTCACCCAGACTTGGAGAGATATGCTCACTGGGAGCTGGCCAAGAGATCTAACAAATTTTGAATTCTAGGAGTATGTTAGAGCCACATACATCTGGAAGCATAGGAGCTGCTAAAAATGGCAACTCTGGGTTGGCTGGGCTGGAGATCAATCTGGGCGCTTCCAATGGGCGGCGAAGCCGCCACCGTACCTTGTGTTTATAATGCCGGCAGCCAGTGTAATCCTAAACATCGATTAGAATGGTGGTTACTCTATTGTGGATGGGGTAGATTCCGCGTTTGGGTACCCGTTGACGGTATCTACAAAATAGCAGTGGTAACTTCGGTTGTCACCACAACTACCATTCATACACATAACCAATATCAATTGTTTCTCCCTTCATCATCCTCGGTGTTTTTTTGCAGTCGTGGTACTGTAAATTATTGTCACTACCACCGCTCCTCACCTCCTCTGTCGCTGCTACCTGCTAACGAAGACCCGCCTACCATCGTTTCACAAGCAAGAGAACTTTATATCATCGTTTCGTACGCCGTGCTCGGACATCTATATATATCCCCTGCAACAAAGCTTGATGACGACTACACAGCAAGGCTGGTAATTAATCTCACCTCACCCTCGCCTGGTAATCCAAATAACGACCAATTCAATGAAGAACGGAAAACAATAACATTAAATGACGCCTGCAGGTGGTAACATCTAAACCCGATTTCAAATACACCCGATGTGGTATACGACCAGGAAATATGAAATGTCTCCACAGCTAGCGTGACACAAAAATCCACCACCCACCACCAATTAATAGTAACGTGATCCAACCACCCGCTATACAGAGTATAATGATAAAAACAAAACTACTGGAATTGAGCTGAACGATATGTTTTCGAATCTTCTCCGGCAAGTAATATTAGTACAATGCGAAGTCCACATCTTATGGCTTCTAGTTTCCGTTAGAGTTGAGACGGGTGCGTCGATTGATAGTGCTCTGATCTAAGAGTAGCCGGACCGTAACGTCGCAATTGGAGAAATGAGCCAGGTATAGCGGCGTATCGCCATGCTTGTTCCTCGTCATGGTTTCGGCTCCTTTCTCAAGTAGCAGCTGGACAATCGCCTTCTGACCATGCCGAGCTGCGTGATGTAGTGGCGTCTCGTCTTTGTTGTTCTTCGCACTGGTGTCGGCGCCCTTCTCGAGTAGCATCTGGACAATAGCCTTGTGACCCCTCCGAGTCGCTTGATGCAGTGGCGTCTCGTCTTCGCTGTTCATCGTATTGGTAACGGCACCCTTCTCGAGTAGCAGCTGGAGAGTCGCCATGTGACCATGCCGAGCCGCCTTATGCAGTGGTATCTCGCCAAAGTTGCTATTCGCATTGACGTGTGCGCCTTTCTCGAGCAGCAGCTGGGCAGTCGCCCTGTGATCTCTCGAAGCCGCATCATGCAGGGGCGTCTCGCCTTCGAAGTTCTTCGCATTGGGGTCACCGCCTTTCTCGAGCAGCAGCTGGACAGTCACCATGTGACCATGCTGAACCGCCTTATGTAGTGGTGTCTCGCCTTCGAAGTTCTTCGCATTGGGGTCGCCGCCCTTCTCGAGCAACAGCTGGACAGTCGCCGTGTGATCGCACCCGGCCGCCTGATGCAGTGGCGTCTCGCCTTCGAAGTTCTTCGAATTGGGGTAGCCGCCTTTCTCGAGTAGCAGCTGGACAGTCGCCTTGTGATCATCTTGAACTGCATCATGCAGTGGCGTCTCGCCTTTGATGCTCTTCGCATTGGGGTCGCCGCCCATCTCAAGCAACAGCTGGACAGTCGCCTGGTGATCTCTCTGAGCCGCATCATGCAGTGGTGTCTCGTCTTCGAAGTTCTTCGAATTGGGGTCAGCGCCCATCTCGAGCAGCAGCTGGACAGTCGCCTTGTGATCACACTGAGCCGCCTGATGCAGTGGCGTCTCGCCTACGATGTTCTTCGCATTGATTTCGGCGCCCTTCTCGACCAGCAGCCGGATCATGGCTTCGTGCTCAATTGCAACTGCAAAATGCAGCGCGGTCCAATCATTTCTAGATGTCGCCTCGATATTTGCGCCCTTTTCAAGCAACAACCGGGCGGTCGCGTCGTGACCTGTCTCGGCAGCTCTATGGAGGGCTGTCCTAAGTATCTTGTCCCGCACATCAACATCATGCATTCCGTCGGCGAGTAAACGTGTTAAAACACCAGGTAAACCAAGAACGCTTGCTGCATGTGTGGGATGTACTGGTGCTTCACAATTGAGGTACGTCCATATCGCATGTGAATTAAAAACCAGGAGTGCAAGATTAAGGCGCGTGGGATCGCGAACCAATCGTACGGCTTTGCCGATAAGCTGCTCAGGTTCACCCGAGACACGGCAATGGTATCCCCAGTAATGCCCAGAGTAATCCAGAAAGTTTTTCCCCAGCATTGCCATCGTTCTCATGCTATAATGCAGAAAGCACTGCTCCTGCATTCGAGGTCCGAGTGCGTGCCTTGTCATCGTTGTATTGTAAGAATCGTCGACGAAGTCACTAAGTAAAAGGTAGTCGATGCAGGTGTTCGCCATCATCAGGTGCGCTTCGTGCTGAATATATGATACGGATAAAAGAAATTCCTGAACAGTGTAATGAACTAGGCGAATGGTGTCTGTCAGGTCGTCCAAAATCACGAGACTACCACACTGCTCGACGATATCGTGTGGCTCTACAAAATCATCTTTATCTAGCTCTGACTGGCCTTCCTGGATCGCTAAGGCAATCTGCAGTTCCGGCCACTGGAGTGGGCGTTTTGCATTCACGATCCACCTCAATGCCTTCAGCGCTAATTCTCGGTCTTCTTCTGATTGAGCTTCGATGGTTCTCAGTGCTCGTTCATATGTTGAGTTCAAATCTTTCGGGATAACCCGAAGTGCCTGTCGTTTTTGGTTTGCTGTTCGCTGTCGTAGAATATAATCGGCATGAATGTTGGCCAGTAGAAACCTAAAAGTGGATTGTTTAGCCCGGGTCATGACGCTTGACTTCCACGCTAGGTTTGATGGGGCAACATACATGCCAGCAGCCTTTTCTAAGACTGCAGAGACTATCTCTTCTTCTAGTTGCGCGGAAACCGTGACTCTCTTTTGCTTTGCTACGGCAATCTTCTCTCTTACTGCTAATTCCATATCCTCCACATTGGCCGCAATAGGCAGCTGCAGTGCGTGAGGTTCCAACTCAGACTGGATATCCGTACAATACGGTCGCGCGGTAACCAAAATTCTAAATCCTTTTGTCCCTCCTCGCTTGAATGGTAATCCCATAATGAACGGTAAGAGCACACTTCTCTGAGTTTGTTCATCGCATTCGTCCAGAGCGTCAAATACCAGATATACTTCATCAAACGCTGCACCAATCGAAAGAAGCGATTGTTGTAAATCGACGAGAGCAGGTCGTTTGCCTTCCTTAAGCAAATTGGCATAGATCTTCTGGATATGAGGAAGAGGGGGCATATCATTGATCAAATACGTCAGTTGGAACTCAAGCTGCTTTATTAATTCTGCTAAAACATTTTCTGGGGTCTGCCTCGCTCTGTCTTTGTAGTCGAAGTACACATAGGCTAGCCCTACTTTGGGATCACTTGTTGATAGAATCCTGTTGTGCTTGATGTGTTCGATCACAATTGACCTGTTCTCATCTTATCAGATATTATGAACCCAGTCGAGGAGAGACCGTGCAGACGTTAAGCAGCTTTTTCCTGAGCCAGCTAGAAACCGGGACATAAGAAGTTGTTAGCTGCACGCTACGGAATGCCATCTGTCCAGCTGTAGAACGTACGGATACCAGGACACCATAATATTGGTGAATTACTTCCAGTGAGCCATTTTCTGAAGGTCGGAGCATTCAGAAACCATTCACCTGTATTTTCCTTCACCTTGCGTGTAATCTCCTTGTGGCGAACATCGTGTTCGTACGGCGACAACCACTCGAGAACTTTGAGCCGATGGGCAACTTTGAGCCGCTCGTAAGCAGAAACCCGCTAGATGTTGCGAACTGGAGCCATACATCGCTCCTCCCACTTCCTCTCTAGCCCATCATCCCGCAAATCGCACACGATTTTTGAAACCTCGTTCGTCTTCTCCAGTAGTGACAATGCAATGTAACTAGCCTACTAATCAGATGTCGCCCGTTTAAGGGGTGTCAAGATGAGTCGTACATATTATCCGCCATAGCAGCGATTTGGATCGTGCTCTTGTGCCTTTCGAGCTTCTTGATGAGGTTGACTATATCCTCTTTATTTAGCGGCCATTTTACGGTAGCTCTGAGATTCGCAAGTACTGCAGATTTGGACCGCCGAAGCTGGAACTTGCTGAGGGCGGTAGCGACAGCCATTAGATCTTCGCGGCAACTGGCAAAGCCAAGATTGGCCATGGTATCTTATCATGACAACCATATTAGTGGACTGGGCTTAGAGGCTTGAGGGAACAGTGCGCGTGCACAGAAAGCCCAAGGTGGGACAACAGGGACTACTGACGAAGATCTGCCTCGGCGGCATCATCTACCAATAGCTCGAGTGCATCAAGAACGCCCTTCAGACTATTGATTTCCAAAACCAGCTGCTTGAGTTCGTTGGGACAGTCCTTGCATTCTCGCAAAAACTGGCGGCCTTGCTTGTACACCACTTCGGCTAAACTGATCATTCCGCACACACCTGTGGCGATAGAGAATGGATCAGCCATAGATGAAGCGATATCGAATACGTCGGTTGAGTGTTCCAGATGTCTTTCCGTGGCAACAGCGGGACAAGTTAAAACATGGTGAGGTGCTCAAACGATGATCAGAGCGGGGAACAATCATTCGTTTTAAATGCGGGGGATCCTTGGAATAAGAGTTATAATTAGCTAGTGAGTTGAGTCATAGCATTATGTGGCTAAGCTTCGCCACCGTGGCTTTAAAGTGCCACTCAGCACGATTTCCCGTCTTCCACTGGGTTCGATCCACGGGCAATAATGCAAATTATGCCATCTTTGTAGCTAAAACCGACACTGTAAAATAATATACTATATTTAAGCAATTGAGAATTGCGCAAGCTATTAGGGTCGTGAACTGAAAACTGACCACATTAGTGATAATCGGTGACCGAAGGTGCTGTGCTGGTACCATTAACTGACCTACTGCCCAAGTTCAAACATCTACTATTCGAAGCTTTGGACACCATTTTTTAGAGCGGTCATTGACGGTTGATATACACGGTCAGCAACCTCATGACCTGATAGCTTGCTCAGACCACTGCCAGCACCACCACCACTGGGACAAGACTTCGATTTCCTACTCACCTTTCATATTGCAACTAATCCTTCTCCCTACTTCTCCAATGTTCAGCTTCGCCTTCAGTAGTACTACCTTTTGAACCTCTCCCCCGAACAACATAATGACATTTGGCTCTATGAAGAATAACCGACTGCCTCTAGTTGCGATACGAACCCCATATTCTGTCTAACAGCTGAGTTTCCTACTGTTCACAGACACCGTAGCTGTCCTACTGTGATCGTTGGATGAACCAGTTGTCAACAGACGGGCAGTTTATGTACGTGCATACATGCCGCTAGTGAGTCGACATCTACCAGTCCTACTGGGCGATGTGCACAGACTACACCTTAAGTATTTCCACCGAACATCGACTCTACACCGCTGCTCTGAGCAACAAAGTAATATCAACATTTTTGAGGAATGCAGATGTTGCATGTGGACTTGACCGAGCTGATGACAAGGCACTTGGCCAGTAGTACAGAAGATACCTAACTACCTTATATATATGTTACGTTTCTCCCCTCCCCTCTTCTCTCTATACCTTTATCTATGCACACGGATATTCTCATATCGTAACAACGATGTTGTAATACGGGGAGAACCATGTGAATGACTTAGGTACAGCAAGAGAGGAGAAAAACGCGAGTTATATACGAGAGAGTAGTGTGCCCCTTACTATCAAGCCCCGCTAGCGGTCAGCTCCATATATACATGCAACAACAGAGTATTGCATAAATAGATCTCAGCCTTCGTATGGCCGGAGATGATACCTCGTATGGTCGGAGACTACTGTTGAATACGGGGTAATGACATTCAGCCGTACCTATACATAAATGAATACATACGCATTCACACTTGTATGACCCCATATATATATGGTCTTGTGGCCCTCTTAGATAGTACAATTAAGCTTCTCTAAGTATCACTATTTCAACACAGAGTGCTGAAATATGGAAGGGGAGAACTGTGTGAATAGACCTAAGGTTATACCTCCACCTCCAGTAATAATCCCAAAGAGAGCAACAACGAATGACCCCACCCAGCGCTCGGGACACATCTTTTCATTCGCTTACAACTATACCTGTGCCTAAACTTACAGCTATTACCATAGCTGTAAAAGCGGGATTAGGAACGCTCTGTGACTATTATCTATGTATAGCCAGCGCTTACGCAACTTTGTTCTCGAGTATATGGGGGCGGATCAAATGGCCACCACGATATGTCGAAAGGTACATGCTTCTCGGTTGAACGTTGGAGATAGTTCTACCCCACCCCACTAATAATCTAGAACGGTCCTCGGAGGGAGGAGTCAAATTCTCAATGTCCTGTTCTTGAAATCTTGTAAGCCATTGAAATTGGGTTGCATAGTGTACATACTGGCCCGAAGTTTAATATAATTGTATAGGCAGTGGTGAACTGTTTATAATATGCTCGTAATAGTATTTACAGTAGATTTCCTAAAACGTGATTAAGATCCATCAGGGTTCTTTTCACATCAGTAGCTTGCCTCTTCTAAGACTAATCCACAGAATAAACCAGCGATTGTTAGGTCAGCATAAATTAGAGAAACTTGACTAACCACGGTAGTGCTGATATGATGTAGGTCACTTTCAAAATTCATGTTGTTTACGGTCTTTGGATAGAAGGATAGAAGGTATGGCTGTCTCACGATATCGATGGCCATGTTAAAAATTGTCCTTTGGATACCGTAGGCTACCAGAGCGGTTTCTTTGGGATCAGACCACTCCATTGGTGCTCCAATATTATTTCACTAGATAAAGCAACAGTTTATTTGGAGAGTATCCTACGATGTGCTTCAGCCGTCGGGCCAGACCGAAAGACTATTCTGCGCGGTTCTGTGGTAATCAGAGTGCAGAATTGAATACATACAATCAACAGCGAGTACTCGGATTCTGGCTGGTAACCATGTGGCTACAGATGCGAGTTTCGGTAATAAGATAGCAAATGATGCGTTCAATTCGGCATCGCACAGTACCGGCATTGGTAGGACAAGACACAAGCGAAATCGAAGCCAATCAGATCTCCTCAGATTCTAGAAGACTACAAGTCGAAAAAGCAACACAACCTACGCAAGTTTGAACGAAGTGTAACGTACTATGGGAGCCGTCAATCAGTTTGTCGGGCCTTATAATCCATTCAACGACGTTACGCAGAGGTACAGCTTTCTAACGCCGGGACGGTAATGATATCTTTTTTGTGTGTGTACGGGTATTGGGGCCTACACGGCTATGTCTCTGAGGACGAGATGACGAGGTAAAGCAGCCCTACTATCCGGGGTTTCAATGTCCCCAACCAATGAGCCGATATCCAGTTCAACTTATGGCCGTACTCTATTTTCAATGTTTGACGTCAACACACTTGAACCCAATAGAGTAGTAACCTATCACAATGCAGATAACACCGCGCGTATTTCACTTTGGTGGCTCTCAGCAGAAAGTTGTGGTATTCTAAACTCTTCCTTTCTAACGAGAAGCGAAGATTCGTTTCCTACCTCACATTCTTCGTGTCACTGTGCACTATCCATCGCTCGCAAAAGTGAGTATGCCGAGTCACCAAATCATGCCACTGCCAGGAACATTCGTTCGTTGCGCGACAATAGGTTATTCTAACTTAGATTCTTCCTAGCCGGTTTATCCGGGACTATTCCGATTTTATACAATTTATGTACGAGATTATATCAATGGGAAGGGCAAATACTAGTATCAGTCTCTCGGGTTCGTGAACCGGCCTAGGTAAGTGAACGGGATCACACAAATTTCCAACCACGGTTCGTAACTGTATGGAACACGGTAGTGGTAGGTTCTGCTCGCTTATCTGCCATCGGAAGCTGACATGAAAGAATATCGCTCGCTAGGCAGCACCGGAGGTCACTCGCTCACCCGGAATTTCTCGGAATCTTCGGTGTGTAGATTGCCTACCGTGTGACTGACTTGGGCGTGTTCTAGAGGTTACCTGTATGTAGCATTCGCGGCATCAAGGATGTTCACGTTTTGAAGGGCACGTGCCTTATTGTGCATACAGGATAACCGCAAACACCAAGAGAAATGTAGCCGTATAGATCGAAAAAATGACTCTCTGTAGTATAGAGTATTATTGAGCTACAGAAATTATATATTTATGCTCTCGTTAGAAAAGATATTCATCTCGCTCAGTGTATGGATTTCTATTTTTTGGCTATGGGTGCACTGAATCGTGATTCGGGTGGGATGATAGAACATAGAACATGCTAAGTAAGCAGTGGGCATTGTAGACTAGTGTCGAAATTACTAGACTTCCTGCTAAGCTTACTTGCGTAGGAATTCTTCCCGAGTTTGGGCACTACATACCAGAGAAATACATGCGAAGTCTAAAGAGCGGATTCGAACGAGAGATATTCTAAACGCTCTCGGTATCTTTCACATACACGAGTACATATTTGTATGGCGTTGGTAAGCCTTAAGGGGCTAACCATTAGCTTGCGCATTGACCCCACCTTACCCCCACCTCGACCCTCATCTTCGGAGCTTATGTAAACTAAGGGATATTCTCATGTTTGAAAATGCTGAGCAATCAAGAACGAAGTCGTGAATTCATGTGGTTCGGTGGAGTGGGTTCTGAGGTATCTTATGAAGTGCCTACAGTTGTTTGTAAGCGTCGCATATGGCTGTGATAGTAATGGCAATTGTAGTGGTGATGATGTAAAACAACCGAATCATGCCTTATGCAACTACACCAGCCGCGGCCACCACAATCCTTGCTGCAGCCATACCCTCAGCTGCTACTGTACGGAGCTTTGAAGTTACAACACTTTTTGATGTGACACTTTTTCTATAATCGAATGGTCGAGTACCAAAAACAAAATACGATCTTTTGAAGTTGATAGGTGACGTTGTAACCTCAAAGCCGGGTACAATATTTTGTAAGATCGCAATTCCTTGTCAGAATCACTCAACTATGATCTATCTATTTTGGTAATCGTATCATGAGGGGTTTCGTGTGAAACCCCTTACAAAACGTATCACCATCACATGAGTCCCATGTGAGACTTACACGGTCTTGCCGTTTGCCCGTAAAGTATCGTTGTGCATCATTGTATTTGTGAAAATGGCGATGGAGTGCTGGTACAGAATTGCTTAAGCAATGGCGGTTATCCTTTACACACGGTAGTCATCTATCACTGTGACCGTCTCTGCAGTGTCAACCTCATCACTAACTGTCACCCGTGCAACTGTGGTTGGCTGACAGATTTTATGTTAACAATCACGCCGACATTCTAGTCAATCTCACTCCAAGTTTAACACTATCTGAGCATCTTGCATCACTATCACCTATCACCATCACATCTACGACCACCACTATTGCCACCGCTACCGCCATCACGCCTGACGTTAATCGGAATAGAAAGCAAAGATAAAACTGATTTAGAGGTATGATATACTCGAGACGGTTTCGCTGCATACCATGCTCATACAGATCAGTAAAAGCTAAACCCCACAAAGGCAACGCTCACGATTTTCGGTGGCTATATAATTAATCATGTCATGCTAACACTTCACAGTGATTATTACTGCTCTGGTTCACTTGTTGTGGCCTGTAACCTAACCGTGATCAATAAGGAAGACAGCTACATCATCATATCACACCATACTACGCTAATGTAGCTGCCAACTCGACAGCAGTGCGATAACTGAACTATCATGCATGCCTAATCTATTAGCATTATATTAATAGCATACCATCTATTAGTCCCACTTGATACTTACAAACAACTGCAAGCACTCTAGAAAGTCTAATTATAGCGTTGGTGGCATTCCTCAGCCTTGCAGCGCCTCGTGACCATGCAAATACTAGATATTATACAGCTCTGCTGCAAGTTCTGGTTGGACGCCACTGCGGGTGTTGAATTTGTGCGCTCCCTCGATCCAGGCTTCCCAATAGTCCGTCCTGTCCGGGCAAAAGTAAGCCCCGGACCAGACGTCAATTTTCGGGGCAAGCAAACTAAGGACTGTTTAGGACTAGGGCAGCAGAGCCACGGACGAAAAGACTGTAGGGCCCGCAGTCTAGCTCTGCGCACTGCGCACCCCGATACTATAATACAAACATGATATCATACAAACAAACAAGACCCTCTGCTCACTACCAAGCCTCCTCCATTCACAACTGTAGCTCCTCCGCTTCCGTCTGCATGTGAACCTTTGCATCTTCAGGCACCCAGCCGCAGCATTCAGATGCATCCAGGATTTGGAGTTCGTATAGACCCTAGCTTCGTATCCTAAAACCGTATCCTAAAACTACAGTCATCTATAGCGGGCCCTAGGTATTCAGATTCCGTACCGGGACGGACCAGGCCTCCGAAATGCATGCCCGGGACGGGACCGTCATTCGGGGCCCCGAAAGACGCCAGTCCCCCCGGACCGCTGGGAAGCCTGCCTCGATCTGTTATACTCTCATCTATCAGGCTCAGCTTATACAACCGACACATTCTCTGTCCTTTGATTCATATCTCTATGGTAATTACTAGAATTAATCATATGGGGTCGTTTGTGTATGAAAAAATTTCCAGTTGTCTGCACGTGACATTCCGATCCATTCTGTCATGATTTGCTAAAAATACATCCACTGCCAGTAGCCAGTGCAAATAGCCCAGCTACAAAGGAACCCCACCCAGCACCAGTCGACAAATCAGTCTTTCTACTTACAATCACACCTGTGATTATACTCAAAATTAGCCCCACTCCTGTAGTCAGTGCAACGGTGGTGACCGTAACCCCTTCCTCAAAATACAGGCCCCACTGAACCTCCCTTCTCTTATATCTTTGCAGTCTAATCGGTAGGTAATCCGGCGCATAACAACTCCAAGCCCGCCACGGCCGGTTAAAGAACTTCAAGATCTCCTTGCTACACACCCACTGCTCGAATTCAGGATCTGGTGTGAGACTCTGGTGGCGGCGGATCATGTGGAAGGAGCCGTCGGGATTGGGAATAAACTATTGTACGATCAGCCGTGGTGTAACCGTAAAAGACAGGGCTGACAAACCTTGGCTACCTCTATTCCGGCTAAAAATCGCCATGAAAAGGTACGCGTGAATAAGCCATAATTCTTGAAGTATTCCTTCCGGAACTTTTCGAAGATGCTCTTTGTGTCAGAGGTGTTTTTGATGTGCTGTGAGATAAGACAATATTCTTTGTCTTTTGATCGAGCAGTCTTGGACATGTCAAAACAGAGCAAGATGGATGGGTGGAAGTGGTGATGGCGGCTGTGCGAGTGAAAAGCTCCTCCACGGATGCGCGTTGAACTTTCGCTGCTTTGGAACTGCTGCAAGTTGTGTTTGTGGTAATGCGGCGGGTGTGGAGTGGGCGAATGGATGTGGTGACGGTGGATTTTGTGGGCATAGGAACATCGATGCTGATGGGTATGAACATGGCCTCGAATGGAGGACCAACCTTCGTAGTATCCTCGTGCATAGTACTGGCGATGTGGACGGTGGGCGTCGTAGGATGCCGCCGGTACAGATATGTAGCGGACGCTGTTTGTTCGGTGTCGTGAATTTTCCGCGTACTTAGTAAGTAAGTGGCGGTCGTGGTATACGTGACTAGCGCTTCTATAACGTTGTTCCTTTGTGCACGGCGGCGGATCAAATGGCCACCACGATATGACAAAAGGTGCGTGCTTGTCTGCAGAGCGTTGGAAGTGGTTCCACCCCCGTCCGGTTAAAGACTTAGAATGGTCTTCACCACGAGGGTTTAAGCTCTCAACATCTACTTCCGAATCCTTGAAGCTCGTAAGATATCGAAACAGCGAAGCACTGATTCACCTACCGGTGAGAAATCGAGGATGACTTCAGTGGCAGTGTGCGCGGTGGGGGGGATAGTTATATGCGAATGGCTGTGGTGATAGTGGGTCTCCTAAACCGTATTAGGATATATTTCGTCGATTATTAATGTTGCTATCTTACCGTAACTGGAGAACCTCCAGAGATTTCATCCGCAATCCCAGTTTGGACATCGATTGGAGAAAGCCCTTCGATTGACAATGGCAGTGGGTGTATGTCTCGGGAGTGTTGGCTTTGCAAAACCATTTTCTTTGCAGTCTTAGTAAAGCGGATGAACACGTTTTGCAAAACAATCGGGTCGGATTATAAGATACTTTTGGGGTTTTCTTTCGATGTCAGACCACTCAGTTGGAATTTCAGCTGCACCCGATAAGTCAAACTCCTGTGCAGCGACTCTGACGGCGTGGCTTCAGCCGTCGGGCTAGACCGAATCACGCCTTCTCTTACGCGAAGGTGTACGGCTTTAATATCAAGGTGAGCTAATAATCTACGCAGGTTCCGGTTGGTTCCCATGCAATCACTTGACCGATATCGACAGATGATAGATTATAACCAATAGATAACCATCCCAATGTGAACTGAAGCGAGCAAGACTGGGGCCAACAGGACCGCGCAACATCCAGTGAGATCAAAGTGTAAATGATATCGAATAAGCCCCAGAGGATGATTGAACCCTGTCCGGAGGAAGGATTTTGGTGAGCTATACAATTTGGAACTGTACAACTCACGGATACTAAGTCGAGATAGCTCTACTTTCATCAAGAGCCTATATACTGAAGACGTAATAATAATAAATGAAAGTAGTTTTTCGGCAATTAACTCTTTCTCTGCATGTCAGGACATCTTGCGGCGGAGCTTGTCCATGTTTAATCATCCGATATAGTTCAGTACTCGTATTCAGTTGGTGTCTATGTCGTAAGTATAGTACAAGCCCGCACTGATGAAACGAAGTTGAGATTGATCACTCGCTTCACTGTCTTTATGTCCTTAACAAATCTGCACCATTTCCGACATCCCTTCGGCTCACAAGGGAAGATTGGGTGGCTGTCCAAGCATGCAACTCTAGATCTGCCAGCTCATCAAATCATGCCACAAGTAGCAACATAGGAGTCAGTCGCACGACAATTACACATTTTGTCTCAGAATGTTTCAGAAGGCTACCCCGCCGATACCATTAGCCAACGATTGTGATTGTGTTCTGATTGTTCCTGCCAGTCATGCAAGGCATCGCATTGCATTACATTGCATTGCATTGGAAAGTGCGCAAATCAGCTCCACGGGTTCCCGATTCTACCCAACTTAGCGAACGGGATTACGCTAGCTATTTACCGTGGTTCGCAACTATGTGGAACACGGTACTGGAAATTCTGTTGGTTAGTCTTCCATCAAAGCTCATGACATGGAATGTCACTCGCTTTGCAGCACAGGGTGTCACTCGCTCGTCATGAATCTTCCGACGTACCGTATGAACCCAACTATAACTGGGAGGTTCGCTTCGAGATGGCCTTAAGAGGTAATTCACAGACCAATTCGCTTCAGCTAGGATGGATCACCAGTTGTCACCCAATGCCTTGGCAGATATGCATGCATAACCAATCGGCTGAAGGCTTGGCATTCGTCTTATAGATTTTTTGAATGCCCTGCAGCCTGCCATGGTTGATCACTGGTAACAGTCAACCACAGAATCGAAAGTCCCAATGAAATGTTGTCCGGCATAGTCTTATGTTCGTTAAGACTAGGTATGCCACTAATTTGGCTAGCAGCTACATATGGTAATAAAGGGTAACTAAAAGCTTCACAAAACATCTAGATTTCCCGTTAGCCGGCGTCTTACCAGATGTGATGCACTAAACCAATGCTACGCATACCTTATATCCAGGTTAATTCGGTATTGAAGTGCTTTGTACATTCTGAATATCGGCAACCAAGAGAAATGTATCAAAAGGATCCCCGATATCACCTTCAAGAGACACTGTGTATGAGTGCTAGTTTGTTATCTCACAAATACGAAAAATGTAGGAAGAATCAAAATTGAACTCAGCCTGTGAGATGTCCTCTCGAAGAGAGCGAAGCCACTACTCCTCCACAGGCTAATCACCCTATCGCATCATCTAATCACACCTCAATCTAATCATGAACCTCATCATCGACCTCCTCAACACTAAGACGATCGTCTCCTTCAACTTAATCTCCCAGATCGTCGTACAGTTCAGTTCCATTCGTTACAATGAGGTCGGATGTGGAAATTTCGACCAGGCTCATCGTTTTGTGACAAGTAGTCTGATATAGTCAAGCTCGGCACTGCCCGACGACTTTATATTCAACGATGCGACTTACTGTACCTGTATCCCCCAGGAAATATTGGTTGAAAGGTTTAGCACAAAGTGTATCGGTACACCAGCGGTTTGACACCGTCAACTGACTAGTACCATCAACAACATGATTTATTCAGTTTAAATTCGTATGCTACAATAACTGAAAGTTCGCCCCATGTTGACTCCTCAACCCCGCGTAGCTTTCCCAAAACCCTTCAAACACTAACTGCTTCAACATCTACATGTACCAACCCCCGAGAACCCCAACAACCGCCGCAATTCCCATGACTCGCACAGGAAAAGCGTTCCGCATCGCAGCACCACTGAATATCACCACCTGGGTAGAAGATGTGTCTTGGGTAAACTTCGTTGAGACTGTAGGTACCGAGGGTGGAAAATACTCGTTGAGCGTGGCCATCGGCACAACATTGCTAGTCTTTGCCTCGGGAATGTTGTATATGCGTGTCTCCTGGGAAATATCAATAGTATCGGTATACATAAATGTTTGGGTGCGCTGAGTGGTTACAACACCACCCAGACCGTCGCATATTTTTCCAGTTTGGCAGCACGCAGGTAGGCCGTTATCGCCGGTCGTACAGTACGTTTCGGGGTAACAATATATGCCTCCAGAGCAGCATACATATCCGAGGGGAATGCACCCGAAACTGCAAAATTCTGCCAAAGGGAGCTTAGACACATGCGCATTCACGTCTATGAAATACTGAAGGGTGGTACAAACTCATTCCAGGACAGGAATCTTGACGACGGATAAGGCGATCCCCAACAAGTTGTTCACCACTATCTGTTGCAACGAATGTCACAAGGAAGGTGATCATGAGTAGTCCGTACATAACGATGGACGTAATTGCAATGTGATAGTAGGACAAAATCGAAATGAAAGTGGTTTGATATGCTTGACGAAAACAGATGGCAGAGATTTGTTGTTGGCGAAGAGAAATATAAGAGTGGTGGAAAGTAATGTTCAGTATGTGATATATAACTGATTTGGGTTTGCAATTTCCTGCTGGATTATATTGTTGGATTTTGCAAGTATGTATACAACTGGCGATGTATAGCGCGAATGAGAGTTGCAGTCGAAGGATACCATGTGCGCCACTGCCAATGAAGCCTCACACAGCCTCGAGCGTTATCCACAGTTATCTAATTCGTTGGTTTTCATCTGCCTTGGCCACATTATGCAATACAGCCAAGGGTGCTTGTACTCGCCAAAGTGCAGGTTCGATGCTCAGTTGTTTCACGCGGCACTTCCCATTTAACATCTACCCCTCTCAAGCCAACCCCACATTGCATTTGACCATCCAATCGGATACTTACCTCGTCTATCTAAGGAATATTTTGACACGCATGCGCATCAATACGAGCTAACCGCGTACCCAACGACTGCTGGTATGCTTCACTGTAGCGTCTGCGTATTACAACTGTGTATCCCGTCGCAGGCTCCGTTCCCCTAATGCACGCCCGGCGGAAATGCTACTTCCAGACGATCTTAATCACTTTTTCTGACTGTGGCGTAAGGTTGCCCTGGTTGGGCGCCATTCGAAACAATTCAGGGGCATACTGTATATTCGCCGATAGGCTATCCGACCGGGCCCACATGCAGATGGTGACCAACAATGAACTAACGGTGGCTGGAGAATATCTCCATGAAGATCGTTAGATCTAGATTCATGTCCTAAAAATCACTAGCCTGACCAGAAGGACCAACACGAAACGCGCAATGTTGGCCGAGAAGCGAGTCGTAACCAGAAGAGCACCAGTGGTACTGCCGTGACTACTGGATGAATATTTGTGCGGTAGTATAATGCTGTGACAATATAGGAAATAGTGATGGGATAGTTGCAAGGTAGGAGGGAGGTAGAAATTAATTAATTTGATAATAAAGCTAGTTTCGTGGTTGGCGGTTGGCATCGACATTGATATGTGGCCAAGAAATCGGTCCGGTAGGACAATGCAGAATCGGAAAAACAAGTTCAGCGATTTTTCGTATAATTACTATAGCTTGACTATTGCACTTCATATAGGTTGCTCCTGAATACCATCAACCGAAGCATAGTCCACCATTTGGCCAGATTTACCTTATATCTGTATCCGTATTTATAAAATCTCCCTAAAGGTAAATTTGATAGGAAGCTTCATAGACACAGGAGCTGCTGAGAACACACCACACTGACTCATACGTAGTAGTACTCATATGGCTGAATAATTATGACCATTAAAAAATGACCTCAGTCCAGCCGCAGTAAACGGACTCTGCTCTATTACAAGGCATAATCTAATCTAATGAATATTGCAACTCAAACCATAGTGTAACTGTAGGTAGCCCCTAATAGGGGACTATAGGTACGGAAGGGAAAGGTATTGGCCCAAAGACACCTGAAATTGCTCCAATCATTGAGCTTTCCCAACACCGATTTGGTTTCACTGGATTGAAGCTCGCCAACTTCCGTCCCTGCGGCGCCGGAGCTTCTGATAACTCCAACTCTGATTGTCGAATTCTCAGCTTCGAGCGGATTCGTGAGCCGACGCAGGTGCCAACAGAGCACCGTATATAATACCTTCAAATATACACGATTGCTGATATTCACCTTGCCGCACTATCCTCAGGGTTTCTGGTAGCTACGTCCCCCACCATACTTTCGGCAGCCACAGAACAACGTGTTTTAGTTTTCTCTTCTCCGAAGGACGATCTGTTTGCCGGGTCACTATCCCACTCCTGTAGTGTCGAGCAAGCTCACCAATTTCGCCTCTTCAAAAGCCCTGTGTCTCTAAGTCTTTTCAACGTCAGCAATCCACCATTGTCCTTTGCACCAGAAAGAGCTCGTCGCTCAAAGAAGCGCCTTTGTCATCGATCTCAAAATTGCCGTTCACAGGGACAACTACAGTGGAACATCTCGTGCCGCCTATCCCTTCCATAGGCTCTACATTGCCCTCACCCAAAACGTTGGAAGACACCAGAAGGGAATATCCCACCACCGGATTCCAAACATCGTAACAGATTCCGTGGATCATTCATCAACGGTGTATTCCGGCTGGACAAAAGCTACAGCAATGTGTGGAGTTTGCAATATCATAGGCGCTGGCCTACTCGACCGTTTTGTTTCCTCGCAATCAGCCGTCACGCAGAGGATAGCATACACTACAAAGACAAGGTCGCATCTCCGGGTTGACTGCACAACACTAGAAAATAAAAATCGTCAGGATTCAGTTGATCGACCGCCCTATTGCAAATCGAGTCAGACCGCGGAGTCTTCTTGCACGGACGTAGAAATCTCCCCAAAGTTCTCCAACTTCGAACCTACTATAACACATAGCAGCAACACCCGTAATACTGCATATGTCAAAGTCATAACTATGCAAGGCCAACCATCCGACAAGTATGAGCCAGCTGTAGACGACAATACTGCAGATAAATATGGCGACTACAGGCAAAATGACTACTTTAACGATGATTTCCTGGACCGCGCCTTCTTCCCGGATCCAATATTCGATGATCAAAATATCCGTGCAATGTTTGATGATGCTGCTCTAAGTGGTGGAATGTTCTGGCACAACCAAAGCAACCGTGTCGTCGAGGGGGTGGCTGAAATCCCGCCGAGGATCACTCGTGTGCTGAACCGCGCTGTTTCCGTCGGACTGTAGTAATTACGGTATTGTCGGCTGGCTTCATCTCCTTAGGCGAACAACAGTTAGATCAGCGACGGTAGACCGGCAGTTTTCATGAACTTTGTGTTTACGCGGAGCTACGTATATGGTGCATGGTATGGGTCGCTGTTATGTGAATGTTTCTTTTATTTAGCCGTTGAACGGCCTTTGCGTTGCTTGTTTCCTGCTCTTGGCCATTTTGTGCCATCGGTTGGCTGTGGATGTTAGTGAGTATATACGATTGAAGATCTATCTACGAATGGCATATGTAGCTTTTGATATAATTTGCGCAAGTGCCTATCACAAACAGACATTACGCCGATTGGCTTACCATGTCCCCTTTGGCGTGTTGGACGGTACGGTCTGTTATTTATGCGATATATATTACCGACGACCTACTTTGATCGATTCACCAGTTAGACATTAATGTTGCATATATGCTCTATCTCCCTGGCGTATGGCTTCAGTTGGGCTGATGCATAATCTCTCTAAGATGATGGTCATTCCAGACTCAGCTGGAGATGCCAGCTGAGTGCGCACGCATGCGTACAAGACATACTCCGAATACCGTATATATAAGATCACGAATGTACCTGTACTTAGGAATACAAGCGTCTAGCAATCAGTACATTTCAACAGGTTATGAGCCCGTTTATCGCTACTATCTAACTCTCACGATCTTTCCTACGATCTCTTTCACGATCTTCAAAAAAAAGAGCCTCAAGAACCCTAAACCTCGTCACTGTAGCAACAACCGCATAAACAGCACTAAAACTCAACACCACCACGAGCCATCCCAACGATCTCACGATGACTTCCGAACCCGCCTTCAACAAGACCAGGTGGGGCGACATCCCTAAGCTCACTCACGACAACTACGACGAATGGAAAGAAGACATGATTCTCATCGTGTCAGCCATGAAAGCATACGCAATCGTCACCGGAGAGGATCCTGAACCGCAGCCACTTGACTTCGACCATGATGACAACTATGATGATTGGAAGGCTAAGGAAGCCGAGGCTGCGTCTATAATCAGACTTTCCTGCTCCTCCGCAGTACGGCGTATCGTCAAAGGTATACGAAATCCTCACAAAATGTGGAACACACTAGAAACGAGTCTGGACACCGCCGGATCTTATCTTGGCAGACAGGACATTCTTCGCTAGTTACGTGCTTGCCGACCTAAGGAGAACGAACCACTTAAAGCATACATCACCAAGCTCAGTAACTACCGCATTCAACTGGACCATACCGACGATGCAGTCACCGATTGAGATTTCCGCACGCAAATATTCACATCACTGCCATCTCAGTATGCGATGATATTAATGGTCCTAAAGCATAGAAGGTCCTTACCTACACCCGACAAAGCCATGCATGACCTCCTAGAGGAAGAAACTACCGCCAGCCTCACCAAAGAACTTGGAGATGCATCCACGGGGGCCGCTCTGTTCACTCAACGAGGCGGCTACCGTGGCCGAGGCTGTGGGCATGGTGGATGCGGAGGACGCGGAGGACGCGGTAGACACGGTGGACATGGTGGAAGCAGTGGAACCGAAGACAGCCACAAAAGTAAGTGCACCTATTGCAAAATTGACACACATTCCACAGATGCATGCAGGAAGCAGAAACGCACCCAGAAGGGAGGAAACAACGGAGGAAACAATGAGCGCATTAGCTTCCAGTGCGGGCTCCCAGGCCATGTCAAAGTTGATTGCGTCTACTACAAACATATAAAGGAGTGATGGAAAGTGAAGAAAGCCACTGCTACAGCAGCCCATGCTACGACCGGAGACTTCGATCACTTCTGACTAACCGCCTGTGCTCTCGCCACCACGGCTCTGAAGTGGGTCATTAATTCCGGAGCGTCACACCATATGGGCAATGACCGCACCAGCTTCTTAACGTTCAAAAAGCACTCCCTTCCTATAGTAATCGACCTCAGAGACAACAACTCAGTCACCGGCACGCATTACGGTTTCGTCGAGGTTATACAGGGCTATCAAGTCGAAGCCCTCCCTACTCCTATCTTTCGATGTTTTCTTCTATCGATCAACCAATTTGATTTGGGCGGGCATACGACTATATTCCGAAACGGAAGATGCTCCATAACTTTGCCATCTTCCTGCAACCTCGCCGGAAAACTAATCAATGGCATATATATTATAGTCCCCGCAACCGCACTCTTATCGACTACCGAGAACGGGAAAAAGAGACAGACAGACAGCTCAAGAGTACTAATCGCAGAGCCTACAATCGAGCCTATAATCGCAGAGCCTACAATCAACCCTACAATCAACCCTACAATCGTAGAGCCTACAATCGAACCTACAATCGCAGAGCGTACAATCGAGTCTACAATCGAACCTACAATCGCATATTCAAATCCACCTGCTTCCTCTGTTCTAAGTGCACCTTTGACTGCCAAAACTAAGTGCACTCGAAAGTCACTCACAATCCCAGAGTCAAGACTATGGCACTGACGACTAGCACATATATATCCTACCGCCATGGAAACTCTGATTAGCGGATATACACATGATGATTCAATGTGCACAGTCTGCATCCAAGCCAAGCACAAGCAAAGGTTCATTTGAATACTAGTCAAGCGCACTACAAAGCCTTTTGAACTTGTACATTTGGATGTGTGCGGTCCCTTCTCTACACCGACCTTGGGAGACAATTGATACTATATACTATTCATCGACGACTACAAGAGACACACATCCGTATGGCTGCTCCCAACAAACAAAGCCGAGACCTGCACCTCCGCCTACCAGTGATTTCAGGCCAGAGTAGACTCAATGCGATACGAGACCAAGCGATTTCGGTGCGATAATGGACAAGGAGAATACGACAATAAGACCTTCCGATATGTCCTCGCAGCCCGTGTTACGATATACGAACCATGTCCTCCATACTCTCACCATAAAAATGCTGTTGCCGAACACATGATCCATACAATCACTGAAAAAGCCTGGGCAATGATGATTGACTCCCAGGCTCCAGTTCAGTTCTGGGGAGAAGCAGTTAATACTGCAGTCTATCTCCATCAGAGATCACGGAATGAAGGCCTGAAAAGAAAAAATGACCGCGATGGCTATCAAGCGCCATACGAAAGGCCATACAAAATGCTGCATGGATTTGGAAAACCTACGCACCATGCCGATGGTAACGAAATATCGAATCAAGCATCTCTCCACCACCTTCGCCGATTCGGATACTATGCCAGTAGACTCATTCCCGAAGTTCAACACCGCCAAGGCAAGTTTAGACCGAGATCAATGCCCTGCATGATGGTTGGCTTCACACACGACTGAAAGACTTTGTGGATGATATGGGATCGCAAATTCCAGACGGTGAAATCCCAATCAGAAGTCGTCTTCGACGAAGAGAGGAATGCACACATGTTGTGTCAGCATTGAAGCAATGATATCGACATGATTGGATTACCAGAAGATGAGGAATATGTCGAACAAACAGATACCGGAGATGAGCCTCTCTGAGATAGTAAACCTACGCATATAGGAAGCCAACCTACGCAGATAGGAAGTCAACCTACGCAGATAGGTAAAAGATCCAAATCTCACAAGCATGAACCTCCTGACGAGGAAGTGGAAAATGCCCACAGCCAGAGCCTCCACAGAGAGGATCAGACTGCCCAGCGTTCGGCAGCAAATGCAGAAAACATCGCCCACAGCCGGCGCCTCCGCTGAGAGGATCAGACTGCCCGGCGCTCGGCAGCAGCAATCAAGAAATCAAGCCGAGTACCGCCAGCAGCTCCAGCTCCGACAATAAGGAGTCTTGTCACAAGAAGTGAAGGTAAAAACACCGCAGAAGCCCTAACGGCATCCACAGCCACTGGAGATCCATACACCTATGCGGAAGCTATGGAAAGCCCTCAACAAGATCACTGGAACAGAGCCATGGAGGAAGAAAGCACATCGATCCTGCTCAATACCACCTTCTCCGCTCTCAACTCCCAGGAGGCACGGCAACTACGAGTTAAGCCAATTGGCTCTAAGTGGGTTTATAAGACTAAACACAATCCTGACAGGTCCACACGGTACAAAGCCAGGCTAGTCACAAAGGGATACCAGCAGACGGATTTCGGTGCAACTTATGCCCCTGTTGGGAAGCTAACTACATTTTGGTATCTCAACTCTCTCATCGCAAGATACGGGTGGAATATGGACCACTTGGATGTAGTTACTGCTGTCCTAAACCCCGAAATCGATGATGACGACATCTATATGACTTTGCCAGAAGGATGGCCAGAGGGCCTCAATGCACCAAAGATCATTGTCAGACTCAGGAAAGCTCTCTACGGTCTTAAACATGCTCCGCGGTTATAGCACGACGATATCAATGCCTTTCTACTCTCTCTTGGGTTCACTCAATCCCTTGCTGATTCTAACCTCTATCTTTGCAGTGACGGCATTCTGATACTTCTGTATGTCAACGATATCTCCATGTCATATCCGAAGGCCACCACCAAATCTGCGATCAAAGTCAAAGTGAAACTCTCAGAGATGTACAAAATCAAAAACCTCGGCCCGGCATGCCAAATTCTCAGCATTGAGATCTGCCACGACGAAAATGGTACCGGAATCAGTCTCGGTCAGAAAGCCTATCTCACCATTATCGTCAAACGATTCGGCATGGAACATAGTCACCGCATCTCGACGCCCATGGATTCCAATATAAAATTGGACTTGGCCAAGGATCGGGGGGAGAAGGAATTGGAAGATATCACAGAGTATCTAGCAGTCGTGGGATCACTAATCGATGCAGCACTCGCAACTCGGCCAGATATCTCTTATGCCGTCGCTGCTCTTTCTCGTTACAATTTGCAGCCATTCACCACCCATATGACCGCTGCTACGAGAGTCCTTCAGTATCTCAAATCTACAGCCGATTTTCGACTACACTTCAACGGCAATGGCATCGGCATAGGCATTGGCATTGGCATTGGCATTGGCATTGGCATTGGCATTGGCATTGGCATTGGCATCAATATCGGCAATAGTCTCTTAGGATACTTAGATTCCGATTGGGCCAATGACAGTGCAGACCGCAAGTCTCAGGGAGGCCATGTGTTTCTCGCCAGCAATGGAGCTATCTCGTGGCAGTCTCGAAAGCAAAGTCTCATCGCCATGTCAACTCTCGAGGCCTAGTTCATCGCCTGTTCAGAGGGCTCTAGAGAAGTGAAATGGTTACTTCAACTACAGAAAGACATTCATGGCAAAGACTTACCACCGCTGCCAATCAACTGCGACAATCAGGGTGCTCTCACCCTTATCACCACGGGAATCATCAAAGCTCGAACTAAACACATCGACGTTTGCTATCACAACAGTCCTGGTCTGCATAGACGACGAACAGTCAGCTACTCCTACGTGCACACGAACAAGAATGTGGAAGACATACTAACCAAGGCCTCGACGAAGGATAAGCACGAGAACTTCACAAAGGCCATGGGGCTATGGTAATAGAGATCGATTCAAGGTTGTCTCACTTTTCATTTGGGCACGCAGATTTCCTTGTCTCTCTATGGATGGCCTTCCTCAGGCTACAGTAGTACTCTTTCCCTGCTCACTCTCGCAGGGTTTTAAGGAGGCTACTATGGGAATCACAATTCGTTTGTTTATTTTGTTTGTTTGTTTTTCTTGTTCCACGGAGCGTAGCAAGAGGGGGGAGTGTTGCATATATGCTCTATCTCCCTGGCGTATGGCTTCAGTTGGGCTGATGCATAATCTCTCTCAGATGATGGTCATTCCAGACTCAGCTGGAGATGCCAGACTCAGCTGGAGATGCCAGCTGAGTGCGCATGCATGCGTACAAGACATACTCTGAATACCGTATATATAAGATCACGAATGTACCTGTGCTTAGGAATACAAGCTCCTAGCAATCAGTACATTTCAACGATTAAAAAAGCACTTGAACCGGGTGACAGATTATGATACACCCCCGAAACCCAATCTCGTATATATCCCAGGTATTCTTGTTGGGTAAAGGTTATGAGACCGGCGCTTCTTCTCTAATCGACCTCTGCAACTCGATATGTTGATACGCCCTGCGACGACCACCTCCTTGGGTTGACTTGGTGTCCCCTATCTCCCTGGGTTGACTTGGTGTCCCCTACCTCCTTGGATTGACTTGGTGTACCCTCCCCCCTTCGGTTGACTGTGTGACGCCCTCCTCCTGTTGACTGTGCGATGACAACCCACCATGTTGACCACTATGGTTAGCAAACTCAATGAGCGGAATTAACATCAATGGGCCATCGAAGCGGAAACCATACTGTTCCGGCTGGGCCTTTGGAAGTTGATTACTGGTGAGATGAGTGTTCCGAGGCCACCGATTGTACCATCGACCACTGGTAAAACACCATCTACTACACTGCAAAAACGGAGGCGGCACTATTCACGCGCAGACGAGGCCACTGGAAACACCTCCGGCCAAACTGACAGCAAAGATAAGAGACGGAGACGGGTTCATACAATTCAACACACAGGCGACAAGCTGGTTGGGCGTCTGGATGCACGCACACCTAACGTTCGAGGAGCAGCACAACCAATGCTTGAAGAAAGCCAGGGCAGCAGAAGCTAGACTCCGAACCCTTACAAAGACATATGTGGTTGTTCCTAAAAGCGTAGCGGCTGTTCAAGTGGCATTTTTCCAAGTGGTTGCACTTTATGGGAGTGAGCTCTGGTGGGATCATAGAGAAGTAGGCAGGCAAGACGACCTCCAACTCCTCCTCAATCAACAAGCCAGATCCATCCTGGGCGCACTGCTCACCACCCCACGGGGTGCACTAATGGTAGTGTCAGGGCTTACACTGGTGCCCGCAGTCTTAGACTCCAGACAACTGCGATTCACAGCGAGACTAGCATAGACATGAAGTAGCAAGCTAAAGGAGCTACACCAAAACCGGCCCACCGGCGCACTGATATGCAGTGTAGTCAAGAAAGAGCATAACGATGGCTGGACAACCAAAGGCATAAATTGGCCGGCCCCAGGTGAAGAATCAGTAGTCAGGACCACCATACTGGACAACACCACTGCAGCCAAGAGAACCGCGCAGCGCTGGGCAAAATAGAAAGAAGCCAAAGTTGGAGCGGGAGTCTGGATGTGGTGGAAAGATGGATCGCACTCAGACGATGGCCGAGTGGGAGCCACAGCAGTGTCTAAACACGGAATTTCATGGAAGTCCCGCTGAAGTTATCTGGGCACTGGACGTATGGAGGTCTTCGATGCTGAGCTGTGGGCGATCGGACTTGCGCTTGATGTGACGATTGAGAAGAGAGAAACATTGCAAAAGCATGAAGTGCAGACAGTGGCAGTCTTTAGCGACTTACAGGCCGCAATCCAATGAACAGTACACTTGGAGCCGGGCTCAGGGCAGCGATTAGCAAGGCAGATAAACCGAAGGGCGCAGGCCCTCCTAGCCCAGGGCATTGCACCTGAGATTCACTGGGTCCTGGGACACTGCTGTATCCCTGAGAACGAAGAAGCCGACTGTCAGGTGAACTTAGCCCGAGATGGATTCGGAAGCACTGTGAGAGAATGGCCATACACCTCGGCCTCGAATAGAGCTGGACGAATCTCAGAGGGAAGGTCAGCAGCCAAGGGAAAGTGGGTGGTCAACACGTGGAGCAAACACTTCAGCTACAGACTCAAGGGCAAGATGGGGACCAAGAGACCTGGTCCAATGACAAGCGTGAAGTCGCTAGCCACCAGGTTCTACTGACTACAGTGTGGGCATGCACCAACTGGAGTCTACCTAAAACGGTTCGGCCTCCGACAATTGCATCTTGAGCTGATATCCACTCTGCGACCGATGAGTAAGATTCAAGGTTGCAAAATACCAGCTTCTCTAGCTCGTGCTGGTCATCGAGCTTAACCATCTTCTCAAAATCTACCTCGATTTTGTCCCAGAGCTCATTTAGTTTCTTGTATTCTGGGTATTGCACTTGCATAGTCGGTTCCATAATGTCGGTGATCTGTCCAGATGCTTTGTCATTATTTATTTGCCACCGTTCCCAGTCCCTGAGAAAGCTATCGAAGCGTGATAGGTATGCCGATTCAGTTGATTCGGGTTCGAAGTTATAGTCGGAGTCTCGGGGGTCTTAAGCAACATTGGGAGTAGTTGGCGTTGTTGTTGTTGTTTATTCATACTGTATTCACTCTTACTAGAGGATGACAGGACCTAATACCCCCTCCGCCTCCGGGCGAGCCGGCTAGATGGCGGAGCTCTACCCCCGCTACCCTTCATCGCCGCTGACAAATGAAATTTGAGAGATAGAACAGAACAGAAAAGAAAAGAAAAGAACGGATATAAGTCCACTGCCGCCACTCCCCGCACCTGAGTCAACCTCTGCGCCTGCTCCATACCGCCATTCATTTGGGTTTGGGCGGGAACTTCCTGACTTCAGTAGCCGCTAGGAAGTCCACCACGGCTTGGTCGCACTCTTCCATGGAAAACAGCTCAGTGACCTGCATGTGTTGGCATCTGCCCGCTTTCCAGCCTGTCACCTTTCCCACAGCCTTTCAGTGTGCTTTCGACTGGTCTTTCAACCGGCTGCTATGGCAGAAGAGGTGCTCCCGCGTCTGGGCCGCTGCCATTTCGCACCACCAGCATGAATCGTCCTCTCGGTGATTTGGCGATGTGACATTAAGATTGATGACAACTTGCGAAGATTCTATATCCTATCCAACCTCCTGAAGTCTGATGAATGGAAGATGTTCAAAACCTCCTTGGAACTCAGTGGAAGAGCAGACACTACAACAAATATCATCACGCATTTGCAATTATTCAAGGTAACCCTTCGCCGAGATAGCAGTATCAATCCTGACTCTGCCTTATTCGTGACGAAAAAGGCCCGTGGTTGGCACCCCAGCGAGACCAGCCAGAGGGGGAAGGGCCTTGTGTGCTACGGGAGCGGCCAGACAGGACATAAGATTGTGAGCTGTACGAATAAGGATAAATCGCCAAGTCGGTAGTTCTCACTACTAAGGCCCATGGGAGAGCAAAATACTCGGTGAACTTGTGGAGGAAATTGGCCTCGGATAGGTGGACTTAGGATTACGGGCAGAATTTGGATTATTTAGACTCTCCTTGGATTTGCACTGTTTCTTTTGGATATGCACTCAGTGTTCGGAACCGGCCTGGCCGGGCCGGCTTTGATAGTTTGAGGCCCGGCCACCGGGCTTTCGACAAAGCCTGGCCGGCCCGCCTTAGTGCAGGCTTTTTTGGTGAAAAGCCGGGCCGGCTTGCGGGCTTTTGGGCCGGTTGAGAATCCATGACGGTACCAAATCACGTACTGAACACTAAAAATAGCCCTCGAACTAGTGACAATACTGGGAGGTAACGGCATCCAATGGGGTGTTTCGCCCCTGATTTTCAGGTTTCAGATATGCCGGCCGGCCCGGAGGCTTTTGGAAAGGCCGCAGGCTTTTAAACCATAAGCCCGGCCGGCCCCCTTAGCGCGGGCTTCACAATCGCCTAAACAATTTGTCACAAACCTGTAGAAACTGGAAAGGTGCAGCATTCGTGCAAAGAAAGAAGAAATCATGGTGATGAGATAACGCGACAATCTATAACACCGGTCAGATCGGGAGCCGTGAATGCACAATGACTTTGTTCAGTAGAGTGCATTGTGTTGGCTATCTGATGGGCTTTATCTATTCATGACAATAGAAATGAGCTCTGAAACCTTACAGAACTTGCCATGTTTGCTTAGGTGCTCAACATAGCACATTGTTGGGCCCTCTGTTATATATGCGGTGGCAAGTGACTCAGAGTGCCAAAGGGTGGCGAAGCATCAGAATTTTCTTCTGTGTGTATAAATCGAGTCTTCCTCCTTGTCTCTTTTCTCAGTATCATAGGATCTACACACACGGTTCTCCCCTAAGTACTATTGCAACACCCTCTGTTGAAGCAATCACATTCGCTGACTGTATGGAATCTAGGAGAAGTCTCAGGAAGACGGTCACTTCGCCGACGTTGAGAGTTTCTTGGCTAAACTCTGAGTCTAAACCTTGAGTCTAAACCTTTTTGAGTTTAGGACTACCGTCAACACTATATATACATGCAACACCCTCGCAATACAACCCTGCGAGTGAGATACAATGATTTTAGATTCAACGTCACCGGAACTCTTGCTCCGGGCCGTTGTAACTAGGAAGCGAATTTAGCAATGGCGACGAGAAAAGCTTCAGGTGCAACGATAACTGGATGATGTGACAAGATTTCAAACAGTTCTGGTAACCTTCGCTTCTTCCTGCAGCATGACTAGGCTTACGGAAATAAAAAATGTCTCACTGAGTAACTGAAGCCTCTTCGGAATTAGTGAAAGGAACTACCAACCATGATCTAAGTGGAGATTGGTGTACTGTAACGAAAATGATAGTTCGGATGAGGTTTCGTTGACTGATTTTTCAATATTGAATGCCAAAGAGTAGTGGAAACCTCAACAAATCTCTTCGGATGGAACTTTTGTGATGTTTGATGTGTGAAGCATCATGTTCGGTACAATATCTTTTAGTTGGTGCTTAAATTTAAGCTTGCTTGCCGGGTCCTAAGAAGTTTTAATAACACTACACATGCCACCACTCTTTTTGTACGTCAAGGGTAGGGGATGATGCCATCTTCCAAATTTTCTCGTGGAGATCCTCAATTGGCACTGGGCCCAAACCAACCGGAATATTTCAAAGCACAACCAAGATGGGATGAAAGTCACTAATACACATGATAGGTAATCTGATTATCTTTACACCTCCATTATACTGCCGCCCCTATTCTTGACTGTTGTGTCGTCTCTATATCGTAGTTCGCTTGATTGTAGAAATAGTTCAGAAAATGCAGCGCCACAATCGCCAAACCGACAGCTATGGTTGAAAGAAACACAATGCTATCGGTTGACGAAGGTGATAAAAAGCTTTTGTCTATCTTTTGACCTCCAACTTGACCTAGCCTTGGCGCCCCAGTGTTATCTCTCTTCGGATTGAGAACGAACACAATGTCTGGAAGCAAATTCCACGCTTTGACTATATCGCATGCTGTTTCATTGTAAGCCTGCATCGAGGGTCAGTCAGCTCTCGTACGTTGGAGGCGACAAGGTACATACGGAGTGATCCAAGCAGATCTGGCGAAGAGAGATCCGTGTCTCAAACCGAGCTAAATCATTAGCCCAATAACTCTGTTCGTTTGCCCATCGCAATTCTTTCAAAGACTTCTCATCTATTTCGAGGGCCTTGATCACCCACGCCAATGCAATTGAAGTAAGAACGATGATGACGACGACATTGCCGATATTTAAGATGGTTGCCAAACGACCCTTGTGTCTCCTAGCAAAGTTTTTAAGACGGCGTAACTGACTGTGCGACCAGATGTTGTTAGATTGGCTCCTTGCCTGTACTCCCCCTGTACTGCCGATTGTGTTGCTGCCTGGGTTTGAACCAACATCCACAATTGTGATTTTCAGATCCTTCGCATGGAATGTGTAAACCTGGCCTCGGTGAAGTGTCTGGGCGCCGGTGAGGGTTCCGGGATCTTGGGAGTCAGGCAAAGCGTTCGCCGTTGCCTGAGATTGTAGTGTATCATTGTCGGTTGCTTGGGAATTGGGTGTACCTGCAAGTGCAACTACCGTCTGCATCTCTATTGTATCTTGTAAAGGAGTTAATAAAATTCAGTACTCTTAGCCATCATCGCTGCAAAGTTAGGAATGCCAGCAAATTACCATGTTGACTAGTGTGGCTTATTGTCCAGTTCGGGATGGGAATGAAAGTAATGAGACAGAACAATAGGTTGAGACCGAACAATGTATCCAGCACTAAGAACCAGACTTGAGTATGGGGTTTGACAAGATATAGGATTGGATAGATAGGCTCAGCAAGACGTAGATAAGCGATTGGGGGGTATTGATTGACAGTAGGTTAGATTTTTCAGCCCTGACAAAACTCCTTTTGCAGTCCTAGGCTTATTGCACAGCATCGGCATATCGAATACAGGCGAGATCAGTTCCTGCAGGACCAAAAGGTGGGGTTTTGACTGACGTAAAGGTGATGGCTGCCGCATGGAAGTGTACTTTGGGTAGACTAGGGTAGTGCAGCATGCATCTGATTACGATGAAACCCAGAGTATCGCAGAGTGTGGGAACTCTAGAAAACTTATACAGCGACCCAGATCTAGACTAGCGAAATGATCAAGTATGGTAGAGCTACCAGAGATGATTGCAACTTGCTGTTGTTCAAAGGATCACAGGAAAAACAGTTGCAGATATACCACAATTTGCCATTACGTAGTGGGCATCACAATTATCGAAACTATTCACCATAAAAACTAACAGTACAAAAAACAATTCTTGAAGAGGAGTTGCGTGTAGCGGAGGGGTCATAGTGAGATCGCCAAAGGTTGGCTCGGAGAGAGAGCAGAGGCGTGCGAGGTTGGAGAATCCCTCGCCGGTAAGTAGAAGCTAATAAGTCGAGATTAGTGCTTTCGGTCAGTGGGGTAGGGTTCGGGTGTTACCGCGTTGTTGTCATAGCCCGTCTGAAAATGTTAGCAGTCCATCAGCAATGTTGCCGAGCACTCTGACCAGATAGCTATGATGGTTCCACTACCAATGCGGAGAGCCGACGGGCGGACACATGCCGTCACGCGGGATTTGCTAGTGATTAGCGGTGATCAGAATAATGGTGTTTCATTCGCCAAGCGTTACAGATATCTACACAACCAAAAGTGATTAATATATCCCCACTGCTCGCGCATCACTAATCGCCGAAACAAGAACCATGTTGAAATACTGATTGCTAGAAGCTCGATTCTACTATCTAAGAAGGCCACAAGGCCATATATATATACGGTACGAGCACGTACGTACTCATCTAAATGTAGAGACGGCTGAGCTGTCAGCCCGTATCAGAGCCAGCCCCGTCAGCCCGTATAAGAGCCAGCCACGTCAGCCCGTATGAGAGCCAGTCCAGTCAGCCCATATGAGATCTATTTATGCAACACTCCCCCCTCTTGCTACGCTCTGTGGAGCAAGAAACAAATAAACAAACAAACAAACAAACAAAGATGATGCGCAACTTGTGATTCCCATAGTAGCCTCCTTAAAACCCTGCTTGAGACGTGAGCAGGGAAAGAGTACTACTGTCGCCTGAGGATGGCCGTCCATATAAACAAAGAATAAATCCATATTCCAAAAGACATGTGAAACAACCTTAAAAAATTGACCTCCAACTGAGCTTCATTACCATAAACCAATTGCTTTCGTGGATTTCGTAGGCATATCTTTAGTAAGTGCTTTCGTGAGTACATCTGCCACATTTTCGTCTGTGTGAACGTAGGTGGAGTTGACAATTCCGCGTTTGTGCAGATCTCGACTATTATGATAGCAAACGTTGATGTGCTAAGTTTAAGCTTTGATAATTCCTTTGGTGATAAGTGTGAAAACTCCCTCATTAACACAGTTGATTGGCAGCGGTGGTAAGTCCTTGCTGTGAATATCTTTCTGTAGTTGAAGTAACCATTTCGCATCCCTAGAGGCCTCCGAGCAGGCGATGAACTTCGCCTCGAAAGTTGACATGGCGATTAGGCTTTGCTTTCCAGACTGCCATGAGACTGCTCCACCATTGCTAGTGAGAAACACATGGCCTCTCTGGGATTTGCTGTCCGCGCTGACATTGGCCCGATCGGAATCTGAGTACCCTTCGAGACTACTGCCGACGTCAATGCCAATGCCATTGCCAATGCCGTTGCCAATGCTGTTGCGATTGAAATGTAGTTGAAAATCGGCTGGATATTTGAGGTACAAAAGCTCTCTCTTATCACAGGTCATATGACTGGTGATTGGCCGTGAATTGTAACAAGAAAGGGCAGCGGCAGCATATGAGATTTCTGGCCGAGTTGCAAGTGCTGCGTATGGTAGTGATCCCACCACTGCTTGATAGTCTGTGATGTCGTTCAGTTCCTTTTCCCCCTGATCCTTCGCTAAGTCCAGCTTTAGATTAGCATCCATGGGTGTCGAGACACCGTGAGTCAGCTCCATGCTGAATCGTCTGAGGACTGTTGATATAGCCTTTCTGATTGAGACTGACCCCGGTACGATCGTGGTGCATCTTGATACCCAGAAATTTGCATGCCGGGCCGAGGTTTGTGATCTGGTATATCTCTAAGAGTTTCACTTGGACTTCGATGGCGGCTTTGGTAGCAACTTCCGGGTACGATATGGAGATATTGTCGACATACAGCAGTATTAGAATCCAATCGCTGTGAAGATAGAGGTTCGGATTGGCTGAGGACATTGTGAACCTGAGAGGGGGTAGAAAGGCATTGGTATCATCGTGCCATAGCCGTGGAGCTTGTTTAAGGCCATAGAGAGCCTTCTTCAGTCTGACAATAATCTTTAGTGTGTTGAAGCCCTCTGGACATCCTTCGGGCAAAGTCATATAGATGTCGTCATCGTTGATTTCAGGGTTTAGGAAAGCGGTAACTACATTAAAATGATCGATATTTCACCCGTATCTCCCAATGAGCAAGATGAGATACCGAAAAGTGGTTAGCTTCCCAACAGGGGCATAAGTCTCACTGAAATCAGTCTGCTAAGATCCCTTTATGACTAGCCGTGCTTTATACCTTGTGGACCCATCAATGTTGTGTTTAGTCTTATAAACCCACTTAGAGACAATCAGCTAAACCTGCAGTTGCCGTGCTTCAAGGGAGATGAGAGTGGAGAAGGTGTTATTGAGCAAGATCGATGAGCATTCTTGCTCCATGGCTCTTTTCCAGTGATCTCGTTGAGGGAGTTCAATAGCTTCTGCGTAGGTGGATGGATCTCCAGTGGCTGCGGATACCGTTAGTGCTTCTGCAGAGGCTGCACCCTGACTTCTGGTGACACAACTCCCAATCCGCAGAGCTGGAGCTGGAGATGCTGGTGGTAGTTGGCTTGATGTCTTGATTGCTGCTCCTGAACATTGGGCAGTCTGATGATCTCTGTGGAGGTGCCGGCTGTGGGCGACGGTTTCTGCATCTGCTGCCTAACAGTGGGTAGTCTGATCCTCATGCCGGAGGCTCCGACTGTGGGTGTTTTCTGCTTCCTTGTCAGAGGCTTCTTGCATGTGAGATTTGGATCTCTTATCTATCTGCCTAGGTTGACTATCTTGTCCTTGGAGAGGCTCATCTCTGGTATCAATTTTGTTGACATATTCCGCATCTTCAGGTAATTCAAATATGTCAATCTCGTTGCTGCCATGCTGACACGACATGTGTGCATTTCTTTCTTCATCGAAAACCACTTCTGATTGGGCTTTCACCTTCTGGAATTTGGGATCCCTTATCCTCCACAACGTCGTTGAATCGTGTATTTAGCCTACCACGATGGAGGGTGTTAACCTTGGGTTGAACTGGCCCTGGCGGCGTCGAACTATAGGACTGAGTCTACTGGTGTAGTATCCGACTGGATGGAGGTTGTGGAGAGAGGCTTGATACCATTTTTTGTTGCCGGCAGCATCATGCGTTGGCTTGCCAAATCTATGCAGCATTTTGTATGGTGTTTCGTACGGTGCTTGATAGCCATTGTTGTCATTGTTTTATTTCAGGCCTGCATTCGGTGATCTTTAATGGAGATAGACTGCGGTATTGACTGATTCTCCCCAGAACTGATTCGGAGCCTGGCAGTCGATCATCATTGCCTGCACTTTGTCAAGGATTGTACATATCATTTGTTCTGCAAAACCATTCTTATGATGAGCATATGGTGAGCATGGCTCATGTGTAGTACCATGGGCCGCGAGAACATATCGGAAAGTCTTATTCTCGTATTTTCCCCATCTATTATCACCCTGACATTGCGTGGTCATGTATCCCATTGAGTCTACTCAGGCCGGAAATGAGTAGTAGGCAGAGGTACAGGTCTTGGATTTCTTATTCGGGAGCAGGCCTATGGATGTGTACGTGATGTAGTTGTCGATGCATAGTGTACCGTATCAATTGTCTCCAAGGGTCGGTGTCGAAATGGGACCCCACAAATCCCAATGTTCAATTTCAAAGGGCTTTGTGGTGCTCTGGACTGGCACTCTAATGAGGCTGTTCTTGTGGTTGGCCTGGATGCAGACTGCGCACATAGAGTCATCGTGTGTAAATCCATCAATCAGAGACTTCATGGTGGTAAGATTCATATGGGTTAGTTGTCGGTGCCAGAGTCTTGACTCTGAGATTGTAAGAGACTTTCGAGTGGACTTAGTTTTGACTGCGATGGATGCTGTTGCTGACACAATTGTAGGTTCGATTGTAGGGTCGATTGTTGGTGCCACAATTATATGCTCGATTGTAGTCTCTGCAATTATAGGCTCGATTGTAGGTTCTGTGATTAGTGCTCTTTGAAGTGAGCTGTCTCTGTTTCTCGTTCTCCCTGTCTTGGTAGTCGATGATAGCCGTGCAGTCACTGGGACTTTGAGATATATGCCATTGATTAGTTTTCCGGCGAGAGTGCAGGAAGATGGAGTAGTTATGGAGGATTTTCCCTTCGGAAATATAGTCTTATGCCCGCCCAAATCCAATTGGTTGATCGATAAAATGCAAAGTCGAACAGTTGGAGTATGGAAGGCTTCCATTCAATAGCCCTGTATGTTGATGAAACCATAATGCGTGGCGATAACTGAATTTTTATCTCCATGTTCAATTACTATAGGAAGTGAGAGTTTTTTGAACTTTGAGAAGCTGCTGCAGTCATTGCACATATGGTGTGACACTCTGGCATCAATGCACCACTGCAGAGCGGCTGCGGCGGCATGGGTGGGGGCAGTGAGTGCAGATGCAGTTGATCAGAAGAAATCGTGGTCTCCGGTCGTAGCCACAGCTGATGTAGCAGTGGCTTTCTTCACTTTCCACCACTCCTTTACACGTTTGTGGGAGACGCTGTGGTGGGAAAACGGCTCCCACCACTACAGAGCCACGCATTTGAGTGGGTACGTGACTGGGTTAGGGTTGTCGCGGCTCTGCATCACGCCATCGACAAGGTTGAAAAACCTTCGCTGGACGGCATCCGACACCACGATCCAGACAGACCTCACCAATCATTATCTCATCTCTTTCCTTCTTCTCTCTTTTGTTTCTTAGTTCTAGCCAATCAATTATCTCGCTGCGGCTACTCCCTCCCTACGCTCCTCGAAACGAAACCTCCATTTTCGTAGCTTCCTACGGAAGCTGCAGTGCGATATCCTGATCCGGGATTTCCGCCACAACGCAATCGACTTTGCAGTAGCCTGTGAGCCCGCACTGGAAGCAAATGCGTTCATTGTTGTTGCCCCCCTCCTGAACACGTTTCCGCTTTCTGCATGCATCGGTAGTATGGCTGTCAATTTTGCAATAGATGCACTTACTCTGGTGGCAATCTCCGCTTCCACTTATTCGACTGCGTCCACCAGGTCCACCATGTCCACCGTGTTCACCGGGTCTACCTCGACCACCGGGTCCACGGTCTCGGCATCATCCATGGTAGCTGTCATGTTGGCAACGTAGGGTGGCCCCCGTGGATGCATCTCCAAGTTCCTTACGAAGGCTGGTTGTAGTTTCTTCTTTTAGGAGGTCATGTATGGCTTCTTCGGGTGTGGGCAAGGGTCTTCTATGCTTCAGGACCATTAATATGATCGCATACTATGAAGGCAATGATGTGAATATATGCGTGTGAATATTGCGGTTGGTGATTGCATCATCTTTATGGTCCAGTTGTGTGTGGTATTTACTGAGCTTGGTGAACTATTCTTTAAGTGGTTCATCCTCCTTCAGTCGGCAAGCACGGAATTGGTGAATGATGTCCTGTCTGCCGATATAAGATCCAGCCGTGTCCAGGCTGGTTGTTGTTGTGTTCCACATCCCGTGAGGGTTTCTCATTCCATTGACCATACGCTGTACTTTGGGAGAACAGGAAAGTCTGATCAAAGACCCAGCTTCTGCTCCCTTAGCTTTCCAATTATCATAGTTTTCAAGGTGGTCGAAATGAAGGGGCAGTGGTTCAGAATCATCCCCAGTGACGATTGCATATGCTCTGATGGCTGATTGAACGAGAATCATGTCGTCTTTCCAGTCATCATAGTTTGCGTATGTGAGATTGGGAATGTCGCCCCAACTGGTTTTGTTGATGGTGGGTTCGGAGGAAGACATCATGACACTGTGGAGATGGTGTTGACTTTTAGTGTTGTTTATGCAGCTGTTGCTTCAGTGACGAGGTTTAGGGTTCTTGAGGTTTAGGGTTCTTTAGAGCTCGTGAGAATAGGATTTTATATGGTAGCGATAGCCGGGCTCATAACCTGTTGAAATACTGATTGCTAGAAGCTTGATTCTACAATCTAAGAAGGCCACAAGGCCATATATATATACGGTACGAGCACGTACGTACTCATCTAAATATAGAGACGACTGAGCTGTCAGCCCGTATCAGAGCCAGCCCCGTCAGCCCGTATAAGAGCCAGCCCCGTCAGCCCGTATGAGAGCCAGTCCAGTCAGCCCGTATGAGATCTATTTATGCAACAAACCATATTCGGGGATAAACGTGTCAGAGAGAAAAGAGCTTCTTATTTATTGCGCGGACCTCGTGCCACCAAAATTATCACTGGAATAGACTGAGTATTGTACTGCTGGGTTGTAGGCAAGCAATAATTCGGGCATTATTTAATATTTTAGGAGCGTCAAGACTCAGAAAGCGTGACTTGTGTTCTGATAGATGGATTCTGGTTTTGAACAGTGTACCAAGGCTATTTCGAGCCCAACGACCGTAAGAGTAGCAGCTTTTGGGCCCCACCTGCGGTGCCAGATTTGAAATTGAGCATGGCACATGAAAGACTTTGCGCACTACCAGTAGCCTCGTGCTATTCATGAATGTTGACATAGATTACAGCGTTGTTTGACTCAACGAGCTTAACTAGTGTACGATGCTAGAACCGGAGCAGGGCTAGGAGTGGCAGAACTTACCCCGAGTAGCTCAAATTTTGCGTGATATGTAGATTATTCATCTTAAAATAGTTGGTTCGGTTAATTGCAGCGAGGCTAAAATTCTGTTAATGGTCTGACATACTCTAGCAGTAAAATACTTGATGGCGCCTTTAACAGGCCCGGAAAGACGTGCTATACAAATGTTTCCTTGTCTCCATAAAACTCATTTTTACTTTTCAAGCGGTTGAGATGGCCTTCCAGTTTATCACTCAAGTAGTTATTTTGCGAGCGTCATTTCTGTGTCAACAGTAGTCACCCCAGAGTTGTTGAAATCGGTTGCACCCAAAAAGGGAAATATCATATAATCGGAGTTACAATGGTATTCAATCAGTACTATTCACGTCTTTCGCAATTTTATTTTCAAAATTAAACGAAACCTAGTTACATACAGCAGCATCGGCTTCGAATCGCATCTTTTGACTTCTTACACAATCGTCATGCTTCACTGTGCCGCACTTCAGTGATATCGATTCCCTGGTGCGAGCTCAGTGCACCGAGGTATGAAAAATTTCTCGGCGCTGAGGGTTTTTTTCGTGGATCTGTCTTTCCATGGTTCGGTGCCACCAAAGATGGGCAGTGTTCCTAAGCGGCCAGGCCGGCCTTAGCGGCGGCTTTCAAATGAGGGCCGGGCCGGGCCTGCAGGCTTTTCCGGCCGGCGGCTTTTCTTGGCGGCCCGGCGGCTTTGCTTGGCGGACTAAGCCTAAACAGAATATTTTGTTCCAAAGATTCTCTGCTGCCTTTACTAAGAAAGTCTCCAAAGTACGAAACATAAACCATATCCAACTCAATCATCGTAGCCCTGCCATTGCCGTATTCCATCCATCAACCAGACCAAGGCTTATGCAGGCCGATGCAAGCTTTTTAAATCACGTGCAGGCCGCTTAGGAACACTGAAGATGGGAGCCTCTCGGCCAGTTTCAGGTAACTGTTCCACGGCCAATATGTCTGTCCTCGGAGCTAAGTAAATTAATTGCCAAAGCGCCACACAATAGTGAAGTTTGGAGAAATGATACAAAATGACACCAAAAGGGAGCATTCATTTTCGCTAGTTATAGTGGAACGAGATGCTAAGCATCATGATCAATGAATTTGGAAATTTTATGTTATATTTATACTTGCTGTCAGTGTTTTGAAGCGGCCCGGCCGGCCACCGACCGGACTTCAGATTCGCAGTCCGGCCAGATAAAGTCCTTGATCCTGGTGGCCGCCCAAAGCCTGAGCAGATAAAGATCAACCTGCAGGGAGCCTGACTGGACTGCAGATATCTGACAGCTTTTGCCTGACCCGCATATGCCTACAGATACCTCCATATACCTGCAGATATCTGACGGCTTTTGACTGGCCTACATTTCTCTGCAGATACCTCCATATGCCTGCAGATATCTGACGGCTTTTGACTGGCCTACATCACTCTGCATATAATCTGCATAAACTGGCAGATATCTGGCGGCTTTCGCCTTGTTTTTTATATCATGATTTATGACCATCGGCCGCCAGATATCTGCAATCCGGTCAGATCTTTGTCCACCATATCTGTGACCGGCCTGGGTCAGTAATCTACTGGCCGCCCATTTTATAGTCCGGTCCAGATCAACGATGAATCTGGCCGGACTGGCCGCTTCGGGACACTGCTTGCTGTAGCCAATGATTGTTGAAATGAATGAGCGCGTTGGTTGACTGGACTAGATACAGGTCCAAAGTACGTGTATATATGTTCCGACCCATTGGCGAACCCTCCAGTTCGCGAACTGGACTGACCGGTTCGCAATATTTCATCCCGTTCGCAAACCGGACAAGAGGTTCGCGAACTTGTCAGTTTATGTAAACTCTAC